>Ga0310814_10006_pt1 | contig 296292 bp, 290 predicted proteins | sample Persta1Coculture_FD_201299 | JGI IMG/M metagenome (GOLD analysis project Ga0310814, IMG submission 201299) | Contaminated culture microbial communities from Brunswick, Lower Saxony, Germany - Peredibacter starrii DSM 17039 Co-culture | ecosystem: Engineered > Lab culture > Culture media >... | reverse complement strand
CCAGTACCATCAAATATTATAATGAAGAAAGGCCCCAAAAGGGTTTAAATAAAAAGCCCCCGGCAGAATACCGAGGGCTATTATTAAGCGGTTTTTTTTAAATGTACTTTTTATGGGGTACAGTTTACTAGGGGCCCTTCTTTTATCTGAGTTTTGTTACACAACGAACTGATTCTACTTTTCTATCACTTAAATACTCATAACTCATTTCACCTGTGGCACCGTTAAACACCATGGCGAATTTCGCTTTCACAGTGCTGGTCCAGAACTTATATGCACCATCCGCTCCTGCATTGTTTGGTAGAACGAAGGCCAAAAACTCTTGTGGGCCAAAGTATTCAGCACTCGTAGGAAGACGCCACTTGAATTGATTTAAGTAGGCCATCTCGGGCATGTCTTTTTCCTGACAGGCCTTTTCCGCCATGAAGTGTCCCATTTTTGAGGGAAGGCGGTCACTCCAAAGGAGATTAGAGCCGAAGTCCTTCCAAACTTCTTTCATGTCCTGGGTTCTCGTTACAAGATACATTCCACCAACTGGACGTGCCTGGTAGCTGCAGCTCTCGATGCGCTCTTCAATAGTGCCCCTTAGACCGCATGGAAGTTTTTTTACATCCGGTTGGAACATAGATTCATTTGTCAGGCGATCAATCGTTTTTTGATTACCATTTTTGGCCATAATATGGGCCGTAAGGCGACGAGTGGCCTCAGATGTTTCATCTCCACGGGACTTTCTTCTAAGAGAGTAAATCGCCTCATGCAGTCTGAAGGCCGCTTTGTTTACATTATCGAGTTCATCATAGATCTCTTGCGAAACAATCAGCTCACCTTCGTCTGTATAGTTCGCCAGTTGTTCGAACTTACAACCCCGACGCTTAATCACCGGAAAAGCGTCATCAGTTGACTCAAGCTCGTTTCCTAGGGGGATGAAAAGCATATTTTGATCAACCAGAGCGAGCTCTTTTTCTAGTTTTGAAGAGAACGTTGTGTGTTCTTTCATTTTGTATTTTGCAACTGTCAGAAGCGTGTCCACTGCAAAGTTCTCACCTGCCGTAGGATATTCTAACTTATAGATGGTTTTACCTTCGTAGATATCAAGAAGCTCAGCTGAAAGAATGAAGTTGTTCTCATCGCGACAAACGACAGAATAACCGCCGTTCCCTTTCTCTCCACTTGCAAATGAGTTCAAGCTAAGAGCTAACAGACCTGCAATAAGGAAGATGTTTTTCATGAGAGTCTCCTAATGCTTAACAGTGTCTTCAATTTTCGTTAAAGGATAGAACTGAATCGCAAGCTGATAGACATCAGTGCGTTCCCCACCCTCAAGCATCTCAATCATCTTCAGACGGAACTCGCGGATGATGGATTTGGCCTCAGGCAGTTTGTTCAGATCTAGTGCCATAGTTAACGAAGAGAAGTCACGTAACTCAACAGCAATTTCGTCGAGTTTATTCGACCCCATGGCGAGCACTTCTTTGTGAGAGTCTCGTAGGGCCTGGCTCTTTATGTCTTCAGTTGTGGTGATTCGGGCGTGGGCCTTCTGAAGGTTTCCTTCAGCATCTCTTTCTAACAGTCCGCAAGTCAGTAAGTTCTTGATGACCACATCAACTCGATTCAGCGTGAGATCAAGTCTGGCCGCAACTTCTTCGGGAGTTCCTTTGAAATCTTTTAGATCATAAAGTTCTAAAAGCGCGTAGTGTTCCCATTCTGCAATGACCTTGTAGTAAGACTCATCGAGAATAAAACGGGTGTCTTCATCTGAGAGTTTGATTTGGTCCAGAGTCGATTTACTGCGGAGTAAGCTCTCCATGAAGAGGGTCTTTTCTTTTGGACCCAGGTTCAATTTCTGAGCAACACTCGCTGAGTCCTTCATTGGAAGAGGACGTTTACCATTGATGATCTGGCTTAGAGTTGCTGGGTGAATACCAATATCTCGAGCGTACGCGCGAAGCGAGTAGTGAGGATTGTTTCTCTGCTTGATAGAGAGGTCCTCTCTTAACTTTGTAAGATAGTATGCCTGACTATTTCCCATGGGAGTCACTGTAACATGGGAAATGCTACACGCTAGATTCGTGTGTAAACAATATGTAGCGATCCGGGGGAGAGTGAACTTTTTACATAGTGAATGTAATTATTGGGGCAACAAACCTTAGGATTTTATCCGAATTGCATATTGAGCAAGACCATTTACCACTGACTGATAAATGTTATGCTCTTTGAGTTTTTCCGGACCAAAGGTGGATTTTAGTCTTTCCTGGATGAGAGGAAATTGTGACGTACCACCGGTCATGATCACCTGATCGACCTTATCTGGAGTAAGGCCCGACTGTGCGAAGACCTCCATCATAGTGTCCATCACTTCATTAACTGTAAGAGTCACACTTTCGCGATATCCGGCTTGAGAAACTGGTTGTGTGATATTGATATCAAGATGGTTATAGTGAAAATCAACCATCGGCGATTTACCCAGACCAATTTTTGTTTTTTCAATTTCATGAAACAATGGGAAACCAAGCTGACATTCAACTAGTGTGAAGAGATTGCGCATTCTGGTTTGATCTGTTTCAGAGAGAGCAAACTTATTGATGTGTTGAAGGAATTCCCAGGTGTCTTTTTCACGTAAGTGAGTGATGTGGGCCGGGGAGCAGATCTTTTTTAGAAGGTTCTTTGGGAACTTCAAAATGTTTGTTCCACCTGGAATTTGGTATTCGTATTGAGATCCAAAATGAGGAGCAATGAAGTCCCTCATCATAACACCATCAAGTACGTCACCCGCCACGAAAATTCCGGACAGACCCAGAATATCGTCTTGCGAATACTCGTTATGGCGAACTTTCATCAGAGTAAAATCAGAAGTACCACCACCAAAGTCGGTGATGAGAACCACGCGCTCATCTTGGGCGCTGGTCGTGTAATCAAGTCCTGCCGCCACAGGTTCAGGACAAAAAATAATTTCTTTATAACCAGCCAGCTCAGCACCTTTCCTCATACGATCTTCGGCGAGCTGATCCTGTTCTTTATCAAGTGAGTACAAGGCGGGACGACCTAGGATGATCCGATCCACGGCTTCGTTAGTGTACTTATTCGCTCGTCTTCTCATCTCACCTAGAAAGACCGCGACCATCTCTGAAATATTCATGTTCCTGTTGAAGACCGAGGTTCCGGTGTAACCCGGCTCAGGAAGAAACTTTTTAATCGAGCGGAAGAAGCGGCCCTCACCTTCGTGATTCACATACTCACTGATGGCCTCATTTCCAAAAAACCATTTATTTTTCTCAGGAGTATAAATGAGCGATCGCAGAACCAGGCCGGAATTGATATCCAGAGGAATGGGCACGATTTTTCCATCGTTTGAGACATAACTGAGTAGGGAATTTGAAGTCCCAAAATCTACGGCATGATATGACATGGATAAATTATAGCTTAGGAAGTCACAAATCGATACAATGAATCGTCTTTGTATGAAAAAGGATGGAACTATGAAATTTACCTTATTTGCATTTTCATTACTCGTATCTGGCATGGCGATCGCGGGCCAGGTGGAAGACGCTTTCAAGGCGAACGATAAACTTTTTAACACTCTTTTAGGTTCAGATCAGACCCAGGTAGAGAAGGCCGCCCAGGAACTTGCGACTTTCATCGAAAAAGATAAAACACCAGAGCTAAAGGGTCTTAAAGAGGGCCTTAAGTCTTTGAAGTCGATTTCTAAAGCTAACTCAAAAGATAAAAACATTGAGCTTTATCAGAATGTGGCCCCGGCTTTCGTGACACTAAGAAGAACAGGTAAAGTTGAGAACTATGAAGTTTACTATTGTCCGATGATTAAAAAGCACTGGGTACAAAACCATAAAGCAACTCCGGCCGTGAGAAATGTGTTCGCCCAGTATATGCTTGAGTGTGGAGAGTTATCTAAATAACCACTCGGCCTTCCAGATTCCAATGAGGGAAAGTCCGGAGCTGCGCTTTGTGATTTTTCCGCTTTCAATAAATAAGGTGGTTGGTGTGACATCCACCTTAAGCTCTTTAATTAATTCGGGTGCCTCGATAAACTGAAAGGGAAATTTCTCCTGAGAGAGGAACTTCTGAATCACGTCGCGAGTTTCAAAAGGATTAATGGCAAAAATTCTGTCCTGAGGAATTTTTCCTTCTTCAACCGAACTTCTCAACCGATTCATCTCCAATTTACATGGGCCACACCAAGTGGCCCAAAAAATGGTAATGGCATTTCCATTTGCTGGCGGGAACAGTGTCTCTACATTGCTTCCAAGGTTATAGGTATTTACACTTGGAAGATACTTGCCTTCAGAGTGAAGATTATTGAGCGTGCGAGGGATGAGTTGGTAGAGAAGTACTCCCAAAAAGATGAGATAGACGACATTAAGCATTTTCTTCTTATTCATAAAAGCCTTTCCTGAATTTTGCCGGGGTCATTTTCTCATGCAGTCTAAAAAAACGTGTGAAGTAATTTGCGTCCTCAAAACCTAATTCATACCCAATATCTGCAATCGGAAGAGCTGAGTAGGCAAGATAACGTTTGGCCTCAAGTAAACAACGCTCTTGAATAAGCTGGCGCGGGGCCTTTCCCATCAGACGAGAGAGCTGCATGGTGAGTGCCTTCGGTGTAAGTTTTAATTCCTTGGCGTAAAACTCCACTCGATGTTCATGCTTAAAATTATCTTCAACCAGATTTCTAAATCGATCGAGAATATCAATACTCTTTGCCTGTTTCCCAATTGGGCTATTTCGTAAGACTTGAATCAAAAAGGCCATGAGGTATCCTCGAAGAGCAAGATCCAGATGCTCTTTTTCGGCCATGAATTCTTCCATCATAAGTTTAGTAACTGTTTTCAGTTGCTCAAACTCCTGGGTCTTAAAAGTCAGAGCATCCGGAGTAAAATCTAATTGTTTAATCATGTCCAACGCATGCGTGCTCATACCGTGAAGAGAATCCCGGTTAAACTCCACCACGTAACCTTGGGCACCTTTGAGATGCCAGGTATGGACTTGAGCTGGTTTCATGACGAAGAGTTGATTCTTGGTGATTTTATAAGTGCTGAAATCGATATGGTGAAGACCGCTTCCAGCGGTCATCAAAATTAACTGATAAAAATCATGTTTGTGCGGAAATGGCACCAGGGGATGTATCCTGTTTTCCAGTCGCTCAATACGAATAGAACTCAAGGAAACTCTCTTAATTCCAAAGGCATCGATAGGGTGAAGTGTGCTGTCTGAATGATGATGATCATGAGCTTTTGACATGCCGAAATTATACCAGAGTTGGGAAGTTTGTGCTATTTTATGTGACATACGTATCTACCCAAAAACTCATAAAAAACTATAATGACTACATGAAACAAATTCTTCTTTTAGCCGCATTTTTATCTCTCTCAATACAGGCCGCTCCTTGGCACGCCAATCGTGATCATTCTGAAGTTCTTTTTCAAGTTGGTTACCTCGGAGTCTCAGAATTAACGGGACGTTTTACTGCCTTCGATGCTGATGTGGATGTAGAGCCAAAACCGCTTTCCTTTAAATCGCTTAATATCAAGATTGATGTGAACAGCATTGAGACTGGCAATAAAATGCGCGACGGTCATTTAAAAAACGCAGAGTTTTTTGATGCTCGTCAGTTTCCAAGTATAATCTTTAAGTCAGATAAGATCGTTCTTATGAAAGACAATAAGTATAAGGCACAGGGAACATTAACGATTAAGAATGTTTCTCGTCCGGCCAATGTAGAATTCACAGTCACGGATTCAGTGAAAGATACTTGGGGATACGAAAACAAATTCGTGAAGTTTGAATCTAAGCTTAATCGCAAAGACTTTAACATCAACTGGAACAAGACTCTGGATAATCAGAAATATCTCGTGAGTGATGAAGTTTCTTATCGTGGTGTTTTTCAGATTCAACCAAATGATGGGAAAACTCCTCCGAGTAAACACATGATTCCAGATACTGAATATATTCGTGAAAGAGAAATTCAAAACCGTAAGAACCAAGAAGAGTCGTCTTTTTCAAAAGGCATTAGAAAACTCATCAATGGGAATTAATATGAATGCAAATCCTGTAGAATTTAAAGCACCTAATTCAATCGCAGCAATCTGGAGTATGATGCTTCCAGGTCTGGGTCAGCTTATGAAGGGAAGGGTCATGCCCGGTATCTTCTGGGCCTTTTTAGTGGCCGGTGGATACTATGCCTATTTCTGGCCAGGTCTTACATTGCATGCTCTTTGTATCCTGGATGCCGGTTTTTATAAGGGTGAAGGCTCATTTTTGGCCTTGGATAGCTGGGTTAAGCGTGTTGCATTTGTTGCACTAGTTGTTTTACTCATCGGCTACATTTATTTCCGCAATATTTATTAGATTTTCTTAAGATTCAGTTGCTAGAATAATTCGATGCCTAGCAACTGGACTCTTGAGGAATTGACTCGTTATCAGAACATGGTCGTATCGCAGACCCGCGAGAGTTGCCGTGTTTTAACTCTTCTGGGAATAACCCTCATCCCGCTTTACGCCATCCTGGATTACATCGCACATCGTGATTATTTCATTGAACTTTCTATAACCCGAACCGCCGCCGTAATTCTCTTCGTTTTAATTTTTGTCTATGTAAAGAAACGTTACGACAGCATGAATCCTTTTGTGGTGGGGTTTTCTTCTCTCACACTTGCGGCGACCTTAGTTACGATTCAATGTTATATCTTAGGTGGTTTTGCTAGCCCATATTACGCTGGGGTAAACTTGGTTTTACTCGCAGGAATTTTGATCTTTCCTGTTGTCCCAAGACAAATGTTCTTCCTGGTTACGCTAAACGTTTTAATTTATATCCTTGCCGGATTTCTTAAATCAAATTTCGAACTAACTCATCTTGCTGAGTTTTTGAATAATACTTTTGTTCTCATGACCACTGGGATTATCGGTGTGATTGCGGCAAAGATTCGCGAAGAAGGAAGAATTCAATCCTTCAATCAGGTCTTACAGATTGAAAAGAACCAAACTGAACTAGAGGCCTCTCGAGATATTCTTCAATTGAATCTTCAAAGTGAGCAGGACAACGTTGCGGCACTGGTGCAGGAGATTACATCGAGAAAGGCAGAGCTTGAGAAAGCACTGATCCTGGCCGAACATGCTAAGCTTGAATCTCAGCTCGCTTTAAGTCTTCGTGAAGAATTTATTTCACTTGCTTCCCATGAACTAAAAACACCCATTACCTCACTTACTTTGCAGACTCAGCTGTATCAGCGAAAGTTTATGAAGGACCAAACTCTCGAGCCAGATCAGCTCTCAAAACTCTTCATGACCTATGATTTGCAGCTTAAACGTTTAACGAGAATCATCTCTGATATGCTCGACATTTCACGGATTCAAGCTGGGAAGTTTGAACTTGAAGTTACTGAGGTTGATTTAGAGATGACAGTGAAGCAAGTAGTGGATCTGGCCATGTCGATTGAACGGGTGCCGATTAATCTTGTGACCCAGGGATCTGTTAAGGGCCACTGGGATGCTTTCCGTATTGAACAAGCGGTACTGAATCTCGTCACCAATGCCATTAAGTATGGCCGGGGAATGCCCATTGATATAACCCTTAAGTCAGCAAATAATGCTGTCATTATTGAAGTTGCGGACCGAGGAATTGGCATTCGTCCGGAACATCTGGGAAGGATTTTCGACCGTTTTGAAAGGGCCGTCGGTCACCGTGAATTTGCGGGCCTTGGTCTTGGACTTTACATAACTAAGCAAATTGTCGAGGCCCACGGTGGGAAAATCCAAGTCGAAAGTGTCTATAATGAAGGTTCTAAATTCACCATCACTTTGCCGCTTAAGTAATATTGTCGGGAATTAATTGCCTCTTCTAAGTTTCATCGAAATTTATTGTCTTTGTAATAAAATAAATTTCATGAAGAACTTCAAATTTCTATTCTTATGTCTGTTGTTCCCTTTAACAAGTTTCGCTCTCGCACCTGCTCCACATTTTGAGAATCGCGCAAACATTGGTTTTGTTGAAAACTTTCATGATGCTGTTAATGATGTCGCCTTATCAAAAATGGGCAGCGATTTTGAATTCAAAGATCTGACCGCAGAAAATATCAAAGAGTTGGATAAGCATCATGATACCAAACGTGAATATGGAAAGATGTTTGGTTTTAATGATTGGAAAATTACCTCGCACAAATTTGTTGAGAATGAATCTGGTCGCATCCTGGTATTTGAGGGGAACTACAAAAGTAACCGTAACACCATGGTGAGTTTTCTTGAGGTTTATTGGGCCACACCAAATACATCAAAACAATTTCTTCTGAGCTCTGAAAAGAAAACTCTGAAAGTTGATGAATACCAGGAGTATCTAGTTCCATGAAAAACCTTTTATTCATTCTTCTTTTTGTTTTCTCGTTCAGTTCCTGGGCACAACCTTTGACTTTTGATCCAACTTGTACGACCCCGGGAGACCTGGTTTCTTCAAGCGTTTCTCTTCCTGAGTTTCAGCTTGTTTGTCAGCATCTGGTGGACACAGATCCGGCCTGTTTAAGAATCGCCCCTGAAAATAAAATGAATTGCGAGAAGGGCCAATCGGCCAATCGTCTTCTATCATCAAATGATATGCTCTCAAAGATCGGCCAATGTATTAAGGGCTTTCTTTGGGACTCACTGGCCGATCTTGGAAACATGATTGTGGATCTGATTTCTACATTAGTGGATGTGAATGTTAAGAGTTACACGGCCATGGCGAAATTTTTAGTGGATGATGAGTTTCGAAATGAATCCATCGCTAAACTAAAAAAAGGTGGCGGCGAGGGCAGTAAGCTTGCCATGGATTTTATCAGAATGGCGTCGGCCTATTTTGCACAAGAGTTTCCAAGAAATTTATCTGACTCCTACTACAACCCGGCGGTTGCTCTTGGTAAAACACTGTTCGAACCATTAGTTAAAATGCTCTCTCAAGCAGTAGAAGGAATCGCTCAGCACTACATCTCAGAATATAACTGCCTCAATGGAGTGGCGAAATCAAATACCATCTGTAAAGCAGTAGGATCTTTGATCATGCCACCAACCGCAATCTTCGCATTTTTAAAGGGCGGTAAGGCAGCATTAGTTGCTCTAGAAGCCACAGAAAAAGGTGCGGCGGCAGTTAAAGCAAGCCGTATGAGTTTTGCTCAAATGAACCATTTAAAAGCTGCGGCAAAGCTCACAGATGCAGAACGCCTGACTGAGGCAGGAAAGCTTTTAGACGGAATGAAACTTACTAAAGCACAAGAAGAGGCGATCATTGCGGCCCATAAAATTGGAATTGCAGATGGTCGAGGTTTCTATACCTATACTCAGGCCGATATTTCGAAGAAGGCAAGAATACTTCGTGAAGCAGGATTTGATCCGGATCAAACACGTCTATTGATGGAAAAAGGGATCACAGGAACATTCGCAAATCCTAACACAACGTCTTTAGCAAACGGTGCTCGCGTTCAGGCCCAGACTTATGGAATCACCATCAATAAACTGGCCAGTAGTGGCCAGGATGTTGCCCAGGAAATGGCAAAGTATAAAACCGCATTTAAAGAGGCCGGTGAGAATTATTCTCTTGCCGCTTCATCGAGTAAGAATCCACTGGTTTTAAAAATGGCATGGGAATCATCTGCCAAAAGCGGAGACGTTGGTGCTACTCTTGCGGCCTATAATAAAGGTCTTAAAGAGTTTGGGATGAATCAGCAAAAAATGATGATGGGTATTTCTCAGGACATTTTGAATCTTCAAAGAAAGGTCGCGGCCAATCCAAAAGATCCGACCCTCGCTCTTGAGTTAAAAACATTGAAAGAAGTTGAAGCAAAGTTAAAAGGTGTTCAACCTCCAGCATCTATTCCTAAACCCATTGTGGCCGAAACAGCAGTTAAAGCGGAAGTCAAGGCCGAGGTTAAAGCTGAAGCTAAGTCTGGCATCAGTGTTCCAGAAAACATGAAGTGGAATGAAGCAAGAGATGTGGCCAATAAGTATCGTCTTGCACGTCAACCCGAAGAAGCGAGTCATTACTATATGAAGGCCGCCCAGAAGAAAGATTTCTCTGATCGTCAATTCGCTCAGGCCTTTGAAGAAAGTATGAAGGGCCAAGGAACAGTTGCGCGTGAGATGTTTACCAAGGCCGATAACAAACAACTAAATGCCTATTTAAATGAAATGTTTGAGCGTGAACTTCATTACACGAAGAACGCCACTGAGAAGGCCAATCTAAGAAAAATTCTTGAAGACATTCGTGATAATAAAGATAAAAAGTCTGCTCTTTATATGCCTCAAGAAAGAATGCTCGAAAACATGCTTCGTTGGACGAAAGAATAGCCACCAGGTGCATTCCGCACCGGTGGCATTCCACCATCCATCACTAAAAATCCACCTACTTGGCCTTGGCATAAAGCTCGCATAATGGGGCAGGGACAACGTCTTGGACAGGAGGTTCAGATGAAGCTTTTAGTGATGATTCTTACTCTTACTTCTTTTTCTTCTTTGGCTTCAACACAAACGATGAGTTTTGAAGACAATATGCAAGTTCCGAAGGTTGTCATGAATTACATGCTGCCTATGAATATGATTGAGCTGCATCGTGATTTCTATTTTAATGATCGCATGATCGCCGGTAAGAAAGACACACAAACCTGGTCAGATAGATTACGCACGCGTCTTCAAAGCGGTGGTCTAAAAAACTTAAATGCTTTTTTAGATTGAAGTACTGAACCTCAGAAGGAGTGTTTGCTAGAATGACCCTAACTTAAAAGGACAAGGGTGATTTATGCGAACACTTAGAAAGATCAGTCCCATAACTTTTATGGCCTTAAGTTTGGCCGCCTTTAGTGGTTGTAAAGAATTCTACGATAGCGAGTTTACAGAGGCGGCCCTTTCTCAAAACAACGAGGATGACGATCGTTTTTTTGAGGCCAATCTGGTCGCGACTGATGCGAACTTTCCTAATCTAACTGGTAAAGGAACCTTTGATTTTAAAGATGGTGTTGTAAACGTTAATATCAGTTTAGATGACATCCCCCAAAACTTTACCCAGGTCTTTTACACCTACAGTTCGGCCGACTGTTCAAGCTTACAAACGACGTTTGCTGCTGACACCACCTCATCAAGAAATTTTACACACTCAGAAACTTTGACTGCTGATGCTTTGTCGCAAGAGCTTATTGCGGCCGGTGCCTCCCAAGGCTCCGATGATGCAGATCTTGCAAATACCAGTCTTTTAATTCGAGCGGCCCCCATTGCGAATGGGTTGCCAAGTCCATCGGGGACAAACGTTATTACCATTGCTTGTGGAACTCTTACACTGACGGAAAATCAGGATGATTCTGGAACAACCACTGGAGAGACAAACGGTGGCACAACTGCTGGGACCACTACAGGCACAACCACTGGAGATGCAACTACGACTGGTGGAGACTTTGGAACCATTACGGGCGGAGATTTCGGAACCACTACAGGTGGCGTAGGTGGAGATATTTCAGGTTCAATTGGTGGTGATACCGCCGGGGTCGAGTTCTAGATCACTTCACCAGTGGGAGAACCAAATTAAATACAAGTCCGCCGTTTGATGTGGAATCAAGGGAGAATTTACCTTGGTGAAGTTCTACCACACGTTTAATACCAATGAGTGAACGCTCCGATCTCATCTTTTCTTTGAAATCGGATGCCGCCCCTGGATCGTTGACCGTCACTGAAATTTCACGATTAAACTTTCTTTCGCTGTTTTTAATCTGAATTCTTGTCCCTTTGCCTGCGTGATAAATAATATGGCCAAAGAGATTGGATAAAACACTGCTCTTAAACAGTGCCTTATGGGCGTAAATTGAAATAAGGGAAAGATCATCAACGTCCATTTCAAAGGTAATGTTTTTGATTTCAATCGCCTCGTGAAGTTGATCCATTACTTCTGTAATGATTGGGTAAAGGGGAGTCTTATTTAATTTTGTAGACTCGTCCTGATTAGAAATTCTTTGAAGGATTTTAATCTGCTCGAGAAGATTTGTAATATAGGACGCATGAAGAGAAATTCTCTCGGGTGAAATGTGGCCCGCGCCTAATTTCATAAGCTCCAGCTGATTTTGAACCAGGATCATTCCGTTTGATGCATCTTGAATAGAGATTCGCAGTAATTGGTCGACTTCGTCCGATTGCATGTTACTATGAAACTTTTGTTCCAAAAGACCGAAGAGATAGGTCGCGAGAAAGGAAATAATGAGGGCCATGAAAAGACTGAGAGGCCAGAGGTAAGCATCTGTGAATGGTCTTTTTGCCCAACTTAAGAACAATAGTTCCCTTCCTCTGATCTTTACAGTCTGACGTTTGATGGCACTTTTCACCCCTCGAGGATTCGCAGTCGAGAAATAGTTTAGGCCAGTCTTGGCGTCTTGGATGACCAGCTCATAAGATCTGAGAAAATTTGCGGTCATGAACTTTTTAAAGAATCGATCGTTACTGATGACGGGCGCGATCCAGCCCATGAGTTTGTCGTTCTTTTTGATGGGAATATAAACCACAAAGCCCTGTGGCCCTTGATAGAGGGTAAATGGGGCGGAGATCCAATACTCTTCGCCTAAATCGTATGAGGCCTTCATCAAATTGTAATTTTGTGATTTCTTACCCAGAGACACTTTATTGTCATGGTAAGGATAGACTCGAATGATGTTACCCTCATGATCAACAATGTTAATCCCTAGAATCTCGTCGTAGTGCTCAAGAATATTACCTGCGAGTTGTTCATAATTTTTTGTGTAGAGAGAACCCTGCGAGAAATACTCCGAAGTCACAATTCCTTTTGAGATCAGGGAGTCGATGAACATCTCAAAGCGTCCTAACACTTCTTCATGGATCACTGATGCCTCTGAATGAAGGAGTTCTTCTTGCTTGGCATGTTGTCTGAACGTGATGGCGTAGATCATGAAGAAGGACACTGCAAAACAACCAATAAAAAAGAGGATTTTATTTCTGTTCATATCAGCTTTCTTTTAACTTTAATTCAATAATAAATCTGGTGTGGGGATTTTCCATATCTAGCCAGATGTTACCACCATGGGCCTCAATGATTCCTTTGGCGATACTAAGGCCCAGGCCCGTTCCTCGACGAACATCTTTCGTGGTGAAGAAAGGTTCCATGATTCTTTCTGCCACATCAGAAGGTATACCAGCTCCACTGTCGGTTACCATGATTAAGATTCGGTCATCTTTTATGAGTTCAAAGCTAAGTTGAATCCATTTATCTTCCAGGCCTTCAATGGCATCGTTGGCGTTATTAAATAGGTTCAATAAGACCTGAGAGATTTGGCTTGGGCGACAAATGATTGAGACGGGCGGGATATCCTCGATCTTTAATTCAATACCTGTCGCACGAAACTTTTCTGCACAGAGATCCAATGTTTCAGTTACCACTCTCTCCAACGGCACGAATTCAAATGGATCGTTATAAGAACCTCTGGAGAAAGTTCGAAGGCCTTTAACGATTTTTCCAATTCGGTCGGTCGTGGTTTTGATTTTATGGATTTCCTCGTAGATCCCAGGATGATTAATTTCCAGATCTTCCAGCATCAAAGTAATGACTTGAATCTTGCCCAGAATGATGGTGAGTGGGTTATTAATCTCATGGGCCATACCACTGGCCATTTCACCTAGAGAGGCCATTTTCGAAGAATGAATTAACTGCATCTTACTGACTTCAAGTTCCTTGGTTCTTTCATTTACCAGTGCCTCGGCCTTTTGACCGAAAGTCACCTGCTCAAGAAGAAAACTCACAATAAAGAGCATGAAGAGATTCATTAAGAGGGCCAGGGCAACGGCGGTACCTGTATTTCTGATGAAGAAAGGGGCCCTTGGATAAAATTCAAAAACATGGGGCTGACCATAGAGGGTCACGGTTTTTTTTATGGTGTACTCACCCTGTTTGAATGGATGCTCTTGATCATCCAAATCTTCCACGTGAATAACTTGGTCCTTCACCTTGATTTTGGTTCGTAGGACCTGTTGGAAAGGTTGAAGGGCCTTAGAGAAAAAGACCGTACTGATAACAGGGGCACCGACCCAACCTTTGAAATCGCCCGTTTTGTCCATGATGGGTTGAACCAGAGTAAAGCCAATACGGTGTAATTTATCTTGCACGAGATAGATCGGATCAGTGGAAATCGTTTCGTTGAGACGTTTTGCTTTCCAGGCCGTCTCACGTCGGTTTTTATCACTACCAATATCAAGACCAATGGCAGCTTCGTTTTGTTCTTCGGGTTCAAGGTAGGCGATGACTAGATAGTCATCAAACTGTTCAGAGTATTGAGGATTAATCGGCTTAATTTCGAAGTTAGGTTGTCCCTTTCTTTTCATTTCCGCTTTAAAATTCTGCAGGTCCTTTTTCTTCACCAAGCGAATCACACTGAGGCCATTGATGGCGTCATAACGAGAGCCAATTTGCATGGACTGGATGTATTCCTTCCATTCCTGCGCTGTAATTTCCGGATTAAGAAGAAAAATCGCCTTACTGCTACTTAGAAGAAGTTCGTATTGATTGCTGGTTCTGATGATGGAATCAAGGGCCGTATCCACCATACGGTTGAGATCACTTTTAAGCTGCTGTCTCTCAGCATTTGAAATCATAAATGTGATGATGAAAAGTGTTAACCAACCAATGAGATTTCCCAGAACAAATTTTGGTCCCACAGTGAAGTTTGTTTTAAAAGGTCGAACAAACAAAATCGAGAAGGCATAACTAAAAAGTAAGCTCTGTGAGTAGATGAGATTTTGATTCAGGTTTCCATATTCAAATGGCCCAAAGCCCATGGTGGTCAAAACCACAATGGCAAAGGCGATGATGATGAGAATTGTTCTAGAGACTAAGCGACCAAGTGTGAGACCCGCTAAAATAAAGAATGGGCACAATGCCCAAGAGAAGGCCTGGTTAAACCCTTTTACAAACACCAGATAGGTGATGAGCAACATGAGAAAACAAACCAACACACCTGAAATAAATTTCTTATAACTAATGTTATAGGGGTCGAGCTTCTTAGTATAAAGCTCCATGAAAAGGGGAAGCACGAGAAGAATACCAATGGCGTCTCCACTCCACCATGTATACCAGGTGTACGTGATATCAGTGCTTGATACAATTCCTAAATAAAATAGAGACACCACCCCAAAGGTGGCACTCACCATACTTCCAAAGACCGCACCCAAGGAGACCGAGAAAAACTCAGAGTAGCTTTTTAAAAAATTTTTCTTCGCAATCCAGAGAATAAGCTGACTTCCAACCAGGGCCTCTAGTGTATTACCGACAGCGATAGTGAAGAGACCTGCAGTTGGAGTATTAACTGTCAGGTTAGTGAGAAAAGCTCCTAAAAGAATTGCAGGAGCAACCCATGGGCCAAAAAGAATCATGGCTCCGATGGCGAGACCTGATGCCGTCCAAATAGGAGATGAATTTTCGTTGATTGTTGCGAGTTGGATGCCAGACCAACCCAACATGAAATAGAGGGCCGCTATGGATAAACAGACCAGGCCTTTATAAGTAAGTGATGAATGTTGAGATTCAAATTTATTCACCTACAAATTCTATCCTAGTCTGCACCCACTTTAACAATATTATTAATAATTCATTAATGACTGATTGTGTTAGATACCAATTTCTAATTGGAGTCGATACACCCAGTAACTACGGTAGGTGTCTTTCACCGAGTTTGATAACTCGTCATAAGAAAGATCGGTCTGAACTTTCACAGTGTGACGGTTAAAATATTTCGAGAGACCCAATGTATATTCTTTTTGATTATTGGCACTTCCCGCCTGAGACTCTTTATCAGCAAAAAGCTGTGAGTAACGGACTGATGGCTCAATGTTGTTGTCAAAAAGGAAACCCGCTTGAGTCGTTATCCCTTGTCCTTTGAAGACAGTGACTTCTTTTGCTCCGTCCATAAAGACCGGATCATGGGCCCAGCGATTGGCGTATTCCGAACTCCACGAGAAACCACGATGCTTAAAGATGGCATCTAGGAACCAGGTTTGAAGATCTCGGTTTAGACCTGGAGTTGTGTATTGAGTTCCAAGTTGGCCACCGGGACGAGTGGTTTTCTTATTGGCATTGAAAACGGCACCAATTGAAAGTTTCGGTGTAAGTTCACGAGCAAGATCGCCTTCAAAATAATCACCCTCGTCTTTAAAAGCACCAAGAGGCAACCATTCAACACGACCAGTATAAGATAAACCATTATCTTTGTTATCAGTGGCACGACCTTCACCGTTAGAGACAGCGAGCTTTAACCAGAATGGACGGTCTTCTCCCCAACGTTGATAAAATTGAGCACCCATATCACGATCCAAAGTAAACGTTGCGTTTACAATTGATCGATCAACAAGCTGCTGAGAACCTGAAGAGGTCACACGTTGTCGGTTACCCGGAAGTTTTGTTTGTCCATACCAGATTGTGGCCGTATCAGTAAGCCTCCAACCAACAACCGCATCACGAAGAATGTTCGGATATTGAGTACGATCATAATCCATGTCACCACGAGTGAATGAAAGTTGAATGCGGTAAAGAAGGCGAGGGTCCCACACTGTACCATCCAAACGCAGACGCATACGTCTCACGTTAAAATCAGCAACCTTCGCCGAAAGATCTTCAGTGTCCTGTGTTTCATAAGTAAATCGATTCTGCATTCGGAAACGGAAACGGGTCTTAAAATGAATCGGTTTATACTCTAAATGAACACCTTCATTAAAATAAGTCCCTAGTCCTTGAGGATCTAAGACTTGGGCCGCTGCCGGGAGCGCGCTGATCATAAGAACGGCCAATAAAACTTTTTTCATTTTTCTCTCTTAGTTTTCAACTCAATTATTCACTAGCTTCAGCATGAGTCAATGTCATCAGCGTCTTTGTAATGAAGATGTAATGATGCGGATCTCAATCTAAAATCTATTAACTTTAACCGTACTAAGTATTTTTACGGAAATAAACCTTAAAATAGAAGTTAATGAATATTTCTTTCAAACATGTAGAGGTAAATTTTGGCCAACACCAATCTAATCTTTACACAGGCCCACTAACAATCAGACTTCTTAAAATTTGTGTTCCGTTTCGTCTCAGTAAGTCACGCTCCAAACGCACCTCATGGTTCCTTTTCATTGCAAAATTTCTGGAAATAATCTCCGGCGCGGTTATCAACTTTTGAAAAAGGATCAATTCATGGACATTCGAAAAACAATCAGCATGGCACTCGCTTCGGCCCTTCTTCTTACTCTCGTAAGTTGTGGCGAAAAAGACAACAAATCACATGTAAGCAAACAGGCCAACCCTATTTGTGAAGACGTGAACTGTCTTTCAAGTGTTAACTGGAAAATCATTCTTAATGGTAAGGTGTTTCCGGATAAATCACGCGTAGACATCAATGGCACAACTGTTCTTAACGAGTGTGTATCAAAGCAGAAATTTATGATCGATCGTGATTCAGTTCCTCAAACATTAAGCCTGGATAACTACATTGTTCCTAAGCGTGGGGACGTAAAAATTCACGTGATTGATCTTGGCCACTGTGATTCTGAGTCAACATTCATCAAAGATGATAATGTTAACTTTGATTTAGTGAAGGGCGGAGAAACAAACGAAGTTGTGATTCACTTATAATCAAAAAAAGGTCAGTGGAAAACCCACTGACCTTATTTTTTGTCTTAATCGTTAAGTAGTTCACCTAATCTTGATAATGTTCCCTCAAATTTACGGGCCTTGGTCTTAAACCACAAGAAATCCGGTCTTGCCTTTGAGATCCACTTGCCCCCAACAATCTTTCCAAAGCTATCTAGTTCAACTTCATATTCGTAGTTGACGGTCTTCTCATGTTGCTTGGGAGTTCCACGAACAGGTTGCCAGTCGTGGCCATTTTCGTCGATATAAGTCACAGTGGTTTTAATTCGGAGAGTTTTCACTGCGCCCGGAGCTGCGTCACTGTCGGCCCCATATTCATCCACCACAGTTGATGAGTATTTGCTGAAGGGATGATTCCATACCTCTTTGTAGCGCTGAATATCGGCCACAAATCCTTTTCCATCAATGCCTATTCGGTTGGCGAGGACCAGGTGGAAGGCCCCGGCATTCATGTCATCTTTGCAGTCGTGATCAAAGTTTAGAAATCCACCTTTGTAACAGCGAAGTCCCATTTGATAGACCGTTGGTGTTTGGAAACCGTAGGCGTAGTAATAGCTCACAAGTGCCTTAATGTCCGATGAGCCAAATGGAATATCGATGCCATCCGGGTTGCGCAAAACTTTAGGAGTTGGTTCTTCATGGTTCATGGTGGCCGGAGACCAACCATGACACATCCCTTCCCAGATTTCCGCATTCGGATCAGCGCGACGATAAACCTCATCGCGTAATGGATAGTTGTAGTTTCCTGTGAAAAGATCATACTTTTCTGAAGGTGCTAGTTCAGCGAGCTCGGGAATGGTCATTCTCATGGCCCGCTCTTTTGTTGGAGAGTTTAAGTTCCACCCAATCTTTTTCTTGGCGTACCATCGGTAGTTGATGTTCCCGTTTTTAAGCGCCCAGTAGTCTCCAGACCAGTATTTCTTTGATGGAGTGACTTCGCCCTTTAGAGGAAGGTCACGAAAGGTCTTTGTAAAAAAATAACTCATGATCTCAGGATCCGAGATATTTTCCCATGCCATCTTCATGTTCGATGTCGAAGCAAAAGTAACATTAGTGAGAGTCAAGAAGGCGATGAGTCCTGAAATCCTTTTCACAAGACACCTCCAGGTGAATTGCGAATTAATCTAGGAAAGACCGTCTGCACTTCACCACTAAAGAAAACCTTTATTGAAGGGAGGGAGCGATCACCTTTTGCATGGCCATTTGAATCCGTGAGTAAAAATTCGTTGCGCTATCACCATTGGTCTCAACGGCAATGAATTCTACCTGGGGATAGAGTTCTGAAATCTTACTCTGAACTCCGTCTGACACGCCTGAAGAACTGAGGCAGGTGAAAGGTTTAACGCTGATGATGAGGTCGGCCAGTTTGTGTTTAGCGATGTGAATATGGTGGGCCACTTCCATATGATCCTCACCGCCATCAACGTGAAGATCAAAATGCTCACCTGCGGCCTGGGCGAGACTTCCATGGTCAGAGAGTTTATTCTTCTCGCCAAGGATGAAACACATGGTTTTAAAAATGCCTGCGATCATGAGTTCCAAAACTTTAAGTTGAAGCTCGGTCGATGTGATGAACTTTGATTTCTTAGTTCGGGCCGCACTCCAACGAGCGCGCCAGATTTGGTGCAGAAGCCAATCAGTGACTGTTTCATTGGAGACGACACCACCTTCTTTTTCAATGAAGCGGAAGAGATGGTAGTTTCCCTCACCATCAGTGGTCTTGGCCCAAAATTCTCCCATGATATGAACAATGGGACGTTTCTCTTTTTTAAGTTTGATGGTCTTGAGAATTTTGCGCGCTTTGAATAGACCTTTGATCCAGTGGGCCGTATCAATTTCTTCTCTGGCGGCCTTCACAATGGTATCGACTGAACCAGGTGTGATCTCAAAAGGTCTTCGGCGGATGTTGATGGTGTTTAAAATATCACCCACCATAATGGCCATGAAGAAACGAATGATGTCTTTGTTGGTCAGTTTCAGACCGTCCATCAGTACGTCTTGCACGTCACCTGATCGAGAGAATAGAAGGACCCTAAAGCCCGTGAAGCCCGAATCTCGAAGCGCCTTACGGTATTCAGTGGAATACATACCCATGCGACAAGGGCCACAACCTCCTGCGGTGACAAAGGCGTAGTCAGAAATGATTTTCTCAGTTGGGACATGGAGTTCGTCGCGCAGATACATGAGGTGCTTCACGAGATTTCCGACGGTGAAGTAAGTGGGATTACACTGGCCCCTATTCCCAAATTCCCTGCCAATTTGAAGAGAATCATTGTTTGGCTCTGGCATGATCTCAAATTTCAGACCGGCCATGGCAACGACTTGCTTCACGAGATGCAGAATATGCAGAGGAAGGCCCGAAGTTAAAAGTGTGACATGACTTCGCTCACTTTTAGTGAAGTTTCGAGGGTTTTTGTCGGTCCAGTGCTGCATACATCGTCCTTTCGGAAGCGTTCGATTCGTTTATTTAAATTATAAGCAAAGGTCTTGAGACGGATCTTAAACGACTCAGTTGGAGAGGTTTGATCCAGGTCATGGAGAGTTAAGTAGGCGGCCTTGGCCGCAGAAGTAATGCTGTCGATAATTCCGTAAGTCGGAGCATCGTGGCCGCATTTAAAGCTTGAGATATCGATCACCGCAATGTGCGGATTTCTCGCGGCAAATTTAGCGGCCCAAACTTTTTGAGCTGAGTTGGTTGAAAAGTTTTCCGGCCACACGTCATTAATGTCATGAGGATTGCCTTCAAAATATTTTGAAAGCCATTCCTTGTTTTTAGGAATGGAAGTCATGGTGATGACCGGGAAACCCAGACCCTGGACTTCATCTAGAATTTGATGGTTAAGGCCCGGATCAAGATGATAAGGGCGTCCCAGAAGAAGAATGGCGATGCCTTTCTCGCGTTCTGCTCGTTCAATGATTTCTTGTCCGCGCTTTTCCATTTCTAGTTCAAAGTTTTGAAGGGCCTTGAGCCCTTCCATGACCGCGTGGTCGTTTTCTTTTGATGATAGTGTGAGGTGTTTACTCCAGGTTTCTAAGAGCTGTTTCTTGAGATAACCCGTATTTTGGAAGTCCACTGCGCTATTAACAAAAATCGTTTCTTTTTCTTTGAAGTAATCTTTCTCGAGAGTGAAGGATGATTTCATCACCAGAGGTGTGCCCTGAACCACGGGACAGCTGGTACTTGAAACGACATTCACGAGGAAATTAGGTGTATGAGTAATGGCCGGGAAAAAAATATAATCCATCTTCTCATGATAAAGAAGCTGGTGCATATGGGCCTGAGCTACCTTGGCCGGGAAACATGGATCAATCGAACCATACTTCATGCCGTCTTTGGACATTTGTTCGTTGGTCTCTGAGGACCAGATGATATTTTCTGCTTTTAGACCCAATGATAAAAAATAAGCATTAAAAAACGGTGCCATGATCCACATATTAAGTACTCGTGGCATGGCGATTTTGATGTGAGAACGATCAATCTTTTTCTGCAGAAACCCAGGAGTGTGTGAAGTAACTGTAAGATCCAGTTTAAAGAGTTCTTTTGCCTGAGTGCGAACAAGATTTGGATTGTTCTTTTTCTTCTCGGCATTTTTTTGCATGAGAAGTTTTAAGGCCTCTTTATTTTCAACTGTGCCTTTCTCGCAAGAGAAACCCGAAATATAGCGCACTGATTTTCCACTGGGAGTTTTGGTATCGACAAAGGTACGGGCGCAGTGATTCGGACAGAAATTACAACGAGTGGATTCATCTGATTTGGTGGTGTAACTTATATTGTAGGCCTCATGAAGACCAGGAAAAGTTGTATACCCGCGGATGCCCACTAGTTCGCGCGCTTCGAGTGCCGCACCAATGGCCCCTGCTTCACCGGGATGTGGATGCACGAACACTTCGGCGTTCTTTACGCGTTTTTTGATGTAATCCACCTGAGCTTTCAAAGCGGCAAGATTGTATTGAGTTCCGCCTTGGAGAACGAAACGACGGCCAAAACTTTCAAGTCTTGGGACCTGCACCACATACTGCCAGATATTTTTTGGCAGAACTTGGGCGAGTCCGGCCATGATTTCTTCTTTTGAGAAACCTTGCTTTTGAAAGTTCACTCGATCTGAATCTAAAAATACGCCACAGCCATAAGAGAAAGTCGGTGCGATCTCGGCCTTAAAGGCCACATCCGCATATTCATGAACCCCGTGACCAAATTGTTCGGCCATGCCTTGAAGGATCATGCCATTTCCGGCCGAACATTGATTGGAGAGTTTAAAGTTTGAAAGCTCCTGGGACTTTAAGAAAAGCACCTTAATGTCCTGGCCCCCAATATCGCAGATCACATCCACATCACCGAAGGCGTTCTGTGAACTCTTCATATGGGCCACGGTCTCAATGACATTTACATCGGCCGAGAAGACTTTTTCAAAGATGTTGGCCGCATAGCCAGTCACTCCAAACCCGATGACATCGAGTTTGGCCCCGAAGTGATCGAAGTGGGCGTTTATCTTTCCAATGAGGATTTTGAAATCTTCAAAAGGATTACCTTTTGAAAGAGTATAAACTTTGAGAATGAGTTTTCCATTTTCATCAACCAAAGCGCACTTAGTGGAAGTGGAACCACCATCAACGCCCAAGAAAGCACGAATTGTTTCACCACTTCTGGGTTCAATTGGTTTATAAGTAGGAATGGAATATTGATTGAGGAAATTTGAAAGTTCTTCAGCTGTTGCAACTAATGGATCGCCTGCAATTTGTTTTAGTTCTTCTTTCCTTCCACCCAGGATGAAAGATTTTAAGTCAGAAAGACCTTTGTAATTTTCAGTCTCAAAACTCAAACGGCCAAAATAGCAAGAACCCAGGGCGGCGTAGTAGAGGGAATTCTCAGGCACTAATATTTTTTTATCAATGTCACCCTCTAAGAGGTCTGTGAAACCACGCTCTCTCCAGATTTCTTGAATCCGATACTTCCAGCATTCAACTAAGAAGGGAAGATATGTATTCGGGCCACCCAGTAAAATGATTTCATCTTTGAGTGTGTTTCCGCGAGTGAGAACTGAAAGATTTTGATTCACGATCGCATCGGCGAGAGAATTTAAGATATCTTCTTTGGCGATACTGGATTTAATGAGATTTACGATATCGGTTTCTGCGAAGACTCCGCATTTCGCCGCCACATGATGAAGCTTTTCAGGATCAAATTTAATTGACGAAAGACCTGTCGGATCCATGCCGACCTTGAGCATGCACTTATCGATTGTTGCTCCGGTTCCAGAGGCACACTTATCATTCATGTAGGTGAGAGTTCGTTTGTCGCCATTTTCTTTTTCTTTAAAGATAATGACCTTAGCGTCCTGGCCGCCCAGTTCAATCACACTCTGCGCGCGTGGATGGAGTTTTTCCACCGCCATGGCAACTGCATTTACTTCCTGAACAAACTTCGCCCCGATCTTAGGTGCAATGGTGGAAGCTCCAGACCCTGTCATGTAAAACTTTTTTTCTTCCGGAAATTTTTCTTCAATGAGAGTCAGAAGATCCAGCACACACTGGGCCTGCTTGGTGTGATGGCGTTCATACTTTGAAAACAAAATGTTCGAAGACGAATCAAGCACCACGACCTTCACGGTGGTGGAACCTACATCAATGCCAATAGAGAGCTCTTGTGAATTTTTCATCCCTACTAGTTAAGCATTCTGGGAAAAACTGTGACAAGGGTCAGGTTTTATTTTGATGATTGGCCGATCAAATACGTCAACCTCAACCCGAGATAAGTAGGAAGATATCCCACCTTCCACTCGTAATCTGAAGATTTGAGGGTGGCAATGAGTGCTTCCACTTCCTTAGGATCTCTGGTTCTGAAACAGGACAGCACAATATCAATGAAGGCCACTAGAGGGACAAGGGGAATGATATAGGTCCAAAAAAAGCGAGAAAGCTTCCAGGGAAGAATAAAAGGCACGAGGAAAAAGCTGAAAAAGAAGGATGGCATGACCATCAAAAGCCCCAAAATATTTCTTTCAGTAAATTCGAAGACCGCGATGGGTGTTTTAGTGTCTTTGGCATTTTTTAAAACATCAAAGGCCACTTCATCCGGTAAATGATGAAAGGAAGTAAAAAGTGTTCTCATGCCGGGAAGATCGGAAGGAACGTTTCTTGCATCTACTGATTCGGGATAATAACGAATTCCTTCTGCAGGTTTAAAGTCTTTCGGAGGATAGAGGTCAGTGAGAGTCAGGTCTTTGATTTCTCCTGGCATCTTTTGTTTAAGGAGGACACTACCTCCACCAGAACCTGCACAGAGGTCCACCCAATGGCCGTCAGTCTTCTTGGCGAGTTTTGAAAGTTCAAGGATCGCCGGTTCATAGAGAGGGAGAATGCGAAGGTTCAGGGCCAGAAGTTCAGTCACGCCATCGCGAACAGCTTTCGGGCACCAAGGAAAATCCTGAATCTCAAACAACTGGCGGCGCTTTCCAAGTGAGATTCGAAGTGGATTCATAGGAGCTCTGGATGTTCCATGAAGCGTTTAAAGGTCTTCGACATATTGGCAGCATGAACGCCATCAATAATTCGGTGATCAAACGTCACTCCAAGTTTGCAGAGTTTCGCTATTTCAATTGATCGCGTCTCGGGATTGACCCATGGGCCATCTTTCACAGCACCGATAGAAAGAATGAATGGTACTCGTGAGTAATAAGGAATTGGTGTGAACGCAAAGTCAGCACCAAGAGATCCAATGTTAGTTACCATCGCACTTCCGAAGGGATCACGATTCACATTCAGGGCCGGCGACCAGAGGTTTAATGAATAGAGCACGAAACCAATAAGATCTAAAGCGTAACGAAGAATAAATGAAGGAATGAAGCGAATAGTTTTTTTAATGTTATTGAAGGCCGGGTCACCATGAGCTTTAAGATCTTTGACTCGAGAATTCATCTCCTGGGCCACAACTTTGAGTGATTTTTTATCAAGTTCTTTGATCACGATCCCAGAGAGGTCTTCTCCGGTGGTGTCCATTGCCACATGAAGAAAAATATCCACATCACGACGTCGATATAGTTTTCCCCAGCGAACGATTGAATTAATTTGCGGATGTTCACGAAAAGTCAGAGCGAGGGCCCGCGCCACATAGTGAGTCAGTGTGAGTTTAACATTTTCTTCTTTGGCGATCTTTTCTAAGTGCTTTAGGGCCGGATCTACATTGATCTCCATCATGCCATACACACTTGAGTCTCCGGTGATTCTCCAGGTTCCTAAAGAGATCTTTCGCCAGGGAGAAGTCGGTGTTGGTGTGAGGCCTTGAATGTTCTTGGTGATGAAGTTCATATGTAATAAAATAGTAACGGAGTTTAGCAATTTCACGAACATTTTAAGTCTGACGGTTTTAGTATGAAAATCATTTGGGATGAGAGTTCTCACGAGCACAAAGTCACTAAGTTCTACGCTCACGGCGTGGAGAACTATGTGGACTTTCATGGTGGTTACCTTAATTTTGGTTTTTGGGAAAACGGCAATGAGGACTATCTGGTTGCGGCCGAAACTCTTGTGAAGAAATTGGGAGTCATGCTGAAACTAGACGATCAAGCTGAACTCTTAGATGTTGCATGTGGAATGGGTGGGCAGGATATCGTTCTTGCTAATCATTTTCCGGTCAGGAAAATTACGGCCTATGATCTAATGTTCGAGCATTTGGTGCATGCCAAGCGGCGAATTGATCAAGCGGGACTTCAGGATAAAATCAAAACCGTTCAAGGAACTGCGATTAAACTTCCTTTCGGAGAGAATGAATTTTCTCATATCTTGTGTATTGAAGGGATTGTTCACTTTAATACTCGCAACCAATTTTTTAAAGAATGCCACCGAGTTTTAAAACCAAATGGGAGAGTGGTATTTTCAGACTACGTCGCCAAGAAAATGCCAACCAATCCTTATGAGGCATTTTTACTGAAGCTCGTAACAAAACTCTGGAACATTCCTTACGACAACGTAGGAACACCGGAAGACTATAAGGCCAATCTTGAGAAAGCGGGCTTTACAGATGTCGTCGTTCACTGTGTAGGTGAAAATGTGATTCCTGGTTACTGCAAAGAACAGAACCGTGAAGAATGCATCCAGGAGCTGGTGAAGATTCGTGGGTGGTTCGCCGGTCGCGTTGGGCACATTATTGATCACGTGCTTGATTGGTCATATCAGAAGGGCCTCATTGATTACGTACTCGTTGAGGCCAATAAAAAATGAATGAACTTAAGAAGGTCTCGAACTTAAGTCTTCTCAGAGGTGTTTGGAAACACCACTCAAATCTTGTGGAATATATTGAAGGCCTTCGAAAGGAAAATGGCGAGGCCTTTTATTTTTCTTTCGGAAGTTTGAATGGCTTCTTTTTAAATCGTCCGGATCTGGTCAAGACCGTCATGATGGAGCGATGGGCGACCTATCCAAAGTCCGCTCGCTATAAAACACTTTCGCCCTTAATTGGTGACAGCATTCTAACTTCCAATGGAGACCGTTGGAAAGAGAGGAGAGTTCTTGCTCAACCAATCTTTCAAACCAAGATCATTGCTGGTTATCGTGAGGTCGTTGAGAAGGAAGTGGATCTCTCCCTTTCAATGGTCAAGTCTGGCGAAGTCATTGATGCTTACTCACATGTGGCCCAATTCACTTTCAGGGTGATAAGTAAAATCATGTTCTCAGATGACATTGATGAGGTGTTTGAAGAGTTTCATGAAACAGTATTAAGAATTCAAAATGAGTGCACGGTGGTGGCCCTTTATCCATTTGAGTTTATGGATAATCTTCCATTGCCGGCCAATATTACATTTAAGAAGTTAAGTGGAATCATTCACAGAATTGTGGATGGAATCATTGAAAAGCGTCTTAAAAATCCTGATAAGGACTCTTATAAAGATCTTTTGAGCCGTTATTTGAAACAGATCGATGCCGAAAATAAAAACTTCTCATTAACGGAACTTCGAAATGAACTCGTGACTATGCTGATTGCTGGAAACGAAACGACGGCCTTATCTATAAGCTGGGCCCTCTATGAACTTGCCCGTCATGAGAATCATCAAGAACGATTGATTGATGAAGTGAAGGGGCTTTCGATGCCGAGCGGGGAAGAGAATGCTTTTCAGTTTTTAAAGCAAGTTCCTTTCATGAGCTCCGTTATCAATGAAATTTTCCGCATGTATCCCGCGGTGTGGTTGTTCTCTCGTCAGGCCGCCAAAGACGATGAACTTGATAGTATTAAAGTCAAAAAAGATTCACTAGTTTTGATCTCTCCGTATTTTTTACATCGAAATGCAGAGTTCTGGAATGATCCAAACACCTTCGATCCCCCTCGCTTTGAGAGACCCTATAACGAAGACGCTTTCATTCCTTTTGCGAAAGGTCCTCGTATGTGTATTGGCATGAGTCTCGCGCAGTTTGAGATCCAACAATACCTATTTCAATTCTTTAAGAAGTTCAAAGTCACTCCTGGTTGTGATTTAAGTCAGATTCGTCCTAAGCCGCTCGTGAATTTGTATCCCAATGCTCCGATTAAGCTTATGGTGACTTCTCTATGACCCCACAGGAATCTATTTATCGGTGGTTTAAAATCCTGGAAGAGAAGGGTGAGTACTCGCACTTTACGGTGATTGAGAAAACTGAATCAGGTGAAGTCCTGGAGAGCGAAGTCTTTCACGGTGAGATGGATGGAGTCGGAGGCTTCTTAAGTATCATGAAAGAGCGTGGGGAGAGTGATCTCCTGATTCCGGAACTCCCAGTGAGAAATCGTCCATCAAGTTTGTTTTTTGCTTACAGCTTTTTTCGCTACCTCATGCGCCTGCCTTTTTATAGTCCAGGCTGGAAAATTCAAAACCAGTGGAATAAAAAAAGTGAGAAACCCCAGGCCTATGCTTTTACTTCTCTTTCTGTTGCCGAGACTGAGAAGATTTGGATGAACGCCAAGAAGCTCGGTGTAAGTAGAAATGCCTATCTTCTTCATCATTTGAATCTTAGTTTAAATCCTTACATTAAAGAATCTCTGTTGCCTCGATATTGGTTAATTCCTGTCAATCTTCGCACTGACTTCAACCATCATTTGGAAAACATCACAGGTTTTGTGGACGCCAGGATCACAACTGGCCAGAGTGCTCAGGCGTTGGATAAAAATTTAAAGAAATCTCTTAGTCGCGGGGACTTCTTTGGTGGTCATGTCGGAATTGGTCTTGGCCAGTTTCTGGGACCTCACCTTTTGAAGTTACTGGTGACGATGAATGATTTCATTCAAGTGAGAACGGGTGTCTTTACCAATCTTGGTAATTGGAAAACAAAACCTGGCCATACTATGAAGTCCCATTGGTTCGGACTTCCACCGGTGATTGCGGCCCAGCCTTTTGGGGCCATGACGGGTTCCATGAATGGTGAGCAGTCTCTAGCGGTGGTTTTTCATCCGCGCCTGACTCTTTCAAAGGCCGTGGCCGAAGAGTGTTTAGCCAGATGGGTGAAGGCCCTTCTTCAGTATTGAGTGAGTCTTCTCTTTTACTTCTTGAAAACGCATGAAGTAGCTTTTCTGATTAGTGTTCATCCAGCGGTCCCACCAATTGTAGTACAAACTAAAATTTGAATTGTAGTATTGATGATGCATGTGATGATGTGTGGCCGTATTAAATTGTCGAATGATGGGAAAGTCATAGAGAAACTTCGGATAAAATTCATAAGGCAAGTGTCCGGCCGAATTACAAATGAGCATCCACAAAAACATAAACTGCATGATCTCTAAGCTCGTCGGAATGATCACCGGATAAATCACAAAGAAAATAAAATGAATAAAGGCCTCAACCGGATGAAAAGCAAATGCATCTAAGGGAGTCGTATCACCGCTTTGATGATGATGCTTATGGAAGCGGTAGAGGAACTTCGATTTATGCATCAAATAGTGGGTCCAATAAAAATAAGCATCGTGAATAAAAATCACCATGGGAACTGACAAGACGAGATACCAGGTTGGAAGGTCTTGTTGAAACTTCACTAAGCTTCCAAGAAGGAAAACTCCATAAATGATCGCGAGAGTTGAGAGCGATAATAGCAGGGGTCTTATAATCGATTTATCTTTTGAAACGACGGATTTCCAAGGTTCCAAAACTTTCAAAGGAGCAAAGCACAGCACGAGATAAGGAATGATCACGATCATTCCAAAAAGGATCAGTACATAGAGGAATTGCTCATTAGCAAAGCTCATCGGGCCCCTTTTACAAAGGAGCGCATGCGAGGATTGTCTTTGGTTTCTTTATTCTCTTTCATTGTACCTAATAAAAAGTCCCAGATCGGAGTGATCTGCCCAAAGTTACAACGAGGACTTACATGATGGGTGAGGTGAAAGTTCTGAAGGAAGCGCATAATGCCCTTCTCATAAATCTTTTCATGCACTTTATAGTGGACCCATTCGTAATAGTAATACACGAGCACTAGACCAAAAGTGAGCTCAAGAGCGGTTTGAAATGGGGACCGGAACACAAAGTAAAAAATCCCAAAATGAAAGAACACGCCCAATGTTCCTGTCACCCAACCTGAATTGATCACACCTGTATCGGTTGGATTCTCATGGTGATACAAATGAAACGAACTTGTGAGGTAGCGAAGGATTCTATTTTTAGGAATCCAGTGAAAGAAGTAGCGGTGAATGAGATATTCAACAAAACTCCAATACAGAAATGATAAAGGCAACGCGATCAAAAGATTTAAAACCCTGATCTCTGGCATACAGAGAACGAGACCTGTGAGTAGTGGAACCACAAAATACAACACGGTCCAAGGATTCTTGGCCGCGAAGAACTTTAGAAGGATGCGATGGTCTTCAATTAAGTGCTTCACGCCAGGGCCTCCTCAAAAACAGAATGAGAAAAGGCCATGCGATCAAAGACCTGTGGAGTGAGACGAATCACCGCAGAAGCGTGATCGAGGTCTTCAAAGACAGTGTGTTTTGCCCCTGGAATAAGAGCACTCTCAGTCGGGATCATGCCGTCATTAGGAAGTTTATAGGTTAGTTGAATGAAGTCTCTTGGAATTTTTAGAATAGAATCAAAACGACCGGCCTCAGGTTTTTTAGAACTGCCGATACACTCAATAGCGATCTCACTGATAATTTTTTGGATTTCCTCAGCGTGACTCTGCATATAGCTGGTTCGTATATTGCGAGATAACTCATTAATTGAAACCACTTCGCCATTTAGAACAATTTTGAAAAATGCACTTGTGATGGTTTCAGATTTCATCGCCATATCGGCCAGAGGAGTTCCAAAGAACGGACATTGGGCGAAAATAATCTTTTTAAAATTTGAACGAAGCTCGGGGTAAAGAATCAGAGCATGCAAGAGATCCACGCCACCCTTAGAGTGACAGAAGGCCACAAGATTTTTTTGATTTAAAATGCGCTCACGAATGATTTTGGCGTTCTTTTCAATCGACCCCTCAGTATGGACCGGCATAATTTCAAACGGTATCTCACGAGCTTTGAGATACTCCATTTGATCAATGAAATAGGTTCCAAGAAATGTATTAATAAACGGATTAAACATTCCCGGAATGAAGATTACTGATGTGGCCATGGGGGTATTTTACTTGAGAGGGCCCACGGGGATGGGTCTTTAAGAAATCTTTTCCAAACTGTCTAAGAGTTAGACATCGGTCTGGCTCTTCTTGAGCACAATTCTAAGCGGATAGAAGGAAGCGATCACCAGAGTCACTATAAGAAAGAGATTACATGAAAGGAAAACCCAGCCGTAGAAATTCAGGTACATGTCTTGGGAGAGGTGAATGCCACCCATGGTAATGGGCGCCCCACCTGTTAGAACCGACAAATTAAGCGGGATGATATTAAAAATCCCGATACAAGTGAGCATTACAAAGTTCCCTAATAGAAGGGCCACAACTGAGACGAGAAAAATCTCAAGGGCAATGGATTTTCTGATCCAGCTTGGAGGTGCCCCAATGATGGTGGTCATCTTGTATTCTTTCACCCGTTCTAAAAACGAGAGTGAAAGAGTATTGGCCATGGCAATTCCCGCCACTAAAGCAAAGAAAATGGCATAAAATTTTGTAAAGCGGTCCATGAAGCTTGAGCTTGAAGCAATTTGTGGCAAGAGTTTTTGCCACTGAATTTTCTCTAAAATGGACGGACCTTTAATCGGATCACCAAAGTTCACGAGCAGGTGATACTGATCCGGGCCCATTGAGAGAAATTCCTGCATTGAGGAGAGATCCGTCACGGCGAAAGTCTTCTCAAACTCACCACCTCCAAGATCTAAAATCTTCTCGACGGTGAAAAGCTCATTGGCCACTGATCCGTCGACCGCCTGGCCAATGACTGCCACCTCATCACCTTCATCAACGGCAAGGGCAAGGGCCAGACGTTTTCCCAAAATCAGAGGGAATTTATGCTGAAACTTAAAGTCTTTTTTTAAGAGAGTAGAAAGGCGTGAGAGTTCAAGCTCTCGCTTCATATCGTAGCCATTCATTAAGAGTGGGAAAGCGTTTTTCTGACTTGCGAGTAGCACCACTCCTTGAGTCCTCAAAGTGTAGGTCTCTGGAAGTGTTTTGATGGAGTCTTTTTGAATGATCTTGAAAGGATTAATGCTCCCTTTTTCAAAGTCATAATAAGAAGGGGCGGTGATTTGTTCCTGGCCATACTTCATGCCCAGGATGTTATCCATCATGGTTTTAAATGTTGTTTGTCGGAAGGTCAGAATCCATAGCGTGAGAGCATTGGCGAGCGCGATTCCCAAAATAAGAAGAATCGTTCGGCGTGGATGACGACCAAGATTCCGGAGGGCCACTTTTAAAAGGAAGAAATGATCACGCATCGATGACTTCCTTTTTAACAAGTTTCTTCACGCAAAAATAATTACTGCCAAAAATAATCACAGCGTGAAAACTTAAAATCACAATCACATTCATCCAGTTAATCACCGGGAAAACCAGAGGAGAAATCTGAATGCCTTCACGCACGACTTGTTGTTCACCCAAGAGAGTAAAGTCGAGTCCTTTTTGAATACTTAAAAGATGAAGAACGCCCCAGATAGAAACACTTAGGATGAGAGAAATTCCGATAATCGTAACTGCCTCACAGGCGCCTAATAGATAAATCGTTTTATCACCAGTTCCTAGAGTGCGAAGAAGTTTTACTTCTTCTTTTCGCTCGTCCCACAAGATATTAATCGGTGTGATGATTGATACAAAAGCAATCACCAGCATGAAAACGATAAGCGCGCGAGTGGTGCCATCATGGAATCTCATCATGACATTAAGTTCTGGGTAGAGATTGTCCCAAGACTTAAGAACCAGATTTTTATTCTTAATCACCGGAGGAACCTTGGCGTCTTGTGGTTTTAAAATCACACGGTGAAAAGACCCAGCGTCCGCAAGGCTTAGAAGATCCTGAATGACTTCATTCCTAACGTAGGCATTATGTCCCTCAAAACCTGGCCCGTATTTATTAAATATACCCACCACTGTAAGGGCCTCATTTAAGATCGCATTACTTCTGTCCTGATAGGTGATCACCAGATCATCGCCGATGGCGAGTTTAAGTTTCTCGGCAAATTTCTGGCCGATCACCACGGTCCGGCGGTTCTCTTTGGGAATGGGCCAGGTGCCCGTCACATGCGCTTTAAGGGGGAATACCTTCTCATGAGACTCCGGCTCAATTCCAATCAGGGTCAATTCCTGAGAACCTTCCGGGTGAAGGATGGTGGTCTTCAACAAAAGCTCAGGGGTCATTTTATAGGGTCTTAATTTCTTTAAGAGCTTCCGGTCCAGGACCTCAGGATTCATGGGATCCTGGGTATCGAAAAAGCCCCGATCCAGGACCTGCCAATGGCCCGTTTCGGTCTCAATAATGCTGTTTTTAAGCTGGTGGTTCTTCCCTTCAAAAAGACTCGCGGTGAAGAGGGAAAAGATCGAGGTAAGGCAAACAATAACAATAATAAACGCATTTCGGGACTTCTGCCGAATGATCGACCGTAGGGCGAAATGGAGGATTGCTGTCTTGTTCATGGACACATGGTAAGTCATTTTTACACCGGCACTACCGTAAGATTCTGTCCGGGGTAAAATTTACAACATGTTAAAGCGAATCAATCTAAACGACTTGGCCCTCATGGTTGGCGTACTTCTGGTGTACGCGATCCTTTATGTTTTCAATAATCGGTTTCAGTTTTTTGAGATCTGGAACATTCCTCGCACGGCCTTTGATGAGATCGTGGTGTTTTCACCGAACTGGATTTGGATTTATTTGTCGGCCTATCTCATGCCAGTCGCGATGTTTTTCTTTTTGATTCGATTGGGAGTTCATCTTCATTTTCTACAATTGTTTTTTATCCTTACTATTATTACCAATATTGTGTTCTTTCTGTTTCCGAGTTCGATCGATCGAATTCCGGTTCCGATGGAAGGAGTGAATGATCTTACAAAGCTCGCCTTTGAAATTTTGTTTTCTGCGGATAAACCGTTTACTTGTTTGCCAAGTACTCACGTGAGCACGTCTTTCATAGCGGCCTTAAGTGTCCGCCAACATCCAAGACTCTTTTTAATTTTCACGGTGTTTGCTTTATTGATTAGTTATTCGGCCTTAGCGATCGGTCAGCACTATGTTTACGATGCCATTGCCGGTGGATTTGCGGCGTTGTTGGCACTTGAGATTCATAACCGAACGGTGGGAGCTATGGAGAATCAGTTAGCACTAGGCTTTCTATCTCGTTAGCATCGAACTCCGCCCGCATAGGATCTTTATCCAATTGAATCACACCTTCTACAACTGAAAGTTCCATGTTGTATGAATCTACGAATCGTTTCGTTGTATGTTGTTCAAGCACATTGAAGTAGGGAATGCCCTCGTCCTTGGCCACTTCGGCCGCTCTCTTCATCCAGATAATATCGGCGAGACTCTCTTCTTCCGGTTTTTGAACCTCATAGGTGATCTTAAAGGTATTAGATTCCTCCAATACTTGTTCCATGGGTGCCTCTTCCTGTTCCTGGCGCTCCATCGGCCTGTTCTCTTGCCTCATGGTCGGGATGAGAAAGAGAAGTGCGGCCATCACGACAACTACGAACTCAGTTAATCTCATAAGAGACCTCCATTCCAATCAAATTAAATGAGGGGAATGGTTTAATGAAAATATAATAAAACTAAATTATGCCCGAGTAATTAGGTGAGTGAGACATGCTTCATGGAGAATTCATATGAAGCGGAATGTGAAGCCATATAAAATAGAAGAATCGAGAAGGAGTTTAGTCATGAAACACTTCATTATCATGGCCGCATTCATTCTAATCGGTTGTGCTTCACAAGAAAGAAAAAACTGGGATTCCGGCGGAGACGCGCAGAGGGCCTATGACCAACAGCAAATGCAAGAGCAAGTCGAAACCATGCGCGTTCAACAACCAGGCGGACGTTATTAGTTTTTTTGAATCAGGAACATTCCATCTCTGATCGGAAGAAGTGTTTTCGTATACCCTTCTAGATCCCGCGCTTTTTTATTATGAGCGATGATTGAGTCAGTTTGCTTATCCAGTCCCGGAGTCAGAATTTTTCCTGCCCACAAAGTATTATCCACAACAATGAAACCATTCGGGCTTAGGTGCTCAAGGGCCCAGTCCAGATAGTTTGAGTAATTGTTTTTATCGGCATCGATGAAAACCAGATCGTATTTTCCGTCTAAGTCTTTCATTGCTTCCAGACCCGGTTTTAAAATCTGTTGAATTTTTTTACCGTGTGCTGACTTGGCCCAGTATTCTTTCGCAATTGCTGTGGTGGCCGGATTGATATCGATTGTCGTCACAGTTCCGTCAGCTGGAATTTGCTCTGCCATCACTAATGCTGAATAGCCAGTATAGGTTCCAAACTCCACGATGTTTTTTACTTTCCCAAGCTTAATGAGGAACGTCAGCACAGATGCTTCCATCTCTCCAATCAGCATGTTACTTCCGTGAATGCCAGCGCGAGTGTGATCCTCTAGGGCCTTCGCATCAGCGCTTGGACGGGTTGAATGATCGATGCAATATTTTTCAATTTCAGCTGATATAAGTCCCATTTTTTTAACTCCGTGCAATGTATAAATCTATAGACCTTCTTTATAACCATTGGTTTAATTATAGAAAAGGAGATTCCAATGAAAAATTTAACGATGGTTCTCGCTCTTCTCGTTTCAGGATCAGTATTCGCGGCCAAGGACGCTGTTTTCCCTAACGTTTATAACTATGGTTCACAAGTTCAGGTTCAGGTTTGGAACCATGATGCCCGTAATGTTCACTGTAACGGAACTCTTTGGATGAGAACTCAATCTGGTAAATCATACTCAGAATACTATTCTGACTGGGTCTTCGCTCGCGGTTCTTCTTTCAGAACATTCTACGCTCGTGACCTCAACGACAGAATCCAAAGCGTTTCTCACAACATTTCTTGTTTCTAATTTTGAATCAGACTCCTTATCTTGATATTCATACTCACAGACGGGATTTTTACGATCCCTCTGTGAGTGTTCAGTGTCTCTCCGAAAAAGAACTTAAAACCGAAAAATCGGCCGAATACACTTCCGCCGGGGTCCATCCCTGGTGGCTGGAAGATTTTCCGGAAGACATCGAAGTTTTTAAATCCCATGTAAAAAATCTCGCAGAGGCCAACAAACTTTGGGCCGTCGGCGAATCCGGAATTGATCGCACTTATCCAGAGTACCTTGAGCAGCAAAAAGAGCTGTTCACATGGCACTTGGAGTTAGCTGAGAAGCATCAGCTGCCTTTAGTGATTCACAATGTCCGCGCCGGCGCAGATTTTTTACAAATCATGAAAGAGCGCAAACCGACGACTCCGTGGATATTCCACGATTTTCGCGGCAACGAACAACTCATGAAAGATTTTTTACGCTTACATTCTCAATGTTATTTCTCCTTTGGTTTATCTCTGGATAATTCTCCGCAAGTGCGAGAACTCCTGCCTTCTGTTCCTCTTCAAAACTTATTCCTAGAAACGGATTCTCAGAAGCACCTCGACATTCACGATATCTTTCTTCGTGCTGCCGAATGTCTTCACTTGGATCTCGATTTCTTAAAATCTCAGGTGTGGCTTAACTTTAAGAAACTTGCTAGAACACACTAGTCGATAAACTCAACTGGAGGTTCTATGAAATTGCTTCTCACTTTCGCGGCCCTGGTATTTTCTTTATCTTCTTTCGCTTCTGAACGTGCTTTTATCTCCTATGCTGGAATGGAGTCCTGGGGACGCTCATTCTATGCTTGTACTTACGCTGAATCTCAAACCATCAAGCACCTTAAAACTCTTGGTGCCACAAACATCGATGTAACTTGCTCTGGCGGCATCGATATTTGGATGCAGGGCCCAGTTCGCATCGTTGCGGAGTTCGATGTTCCAGCACCTACTGGCCGCGATGAAGCTCGTCGCATGACAATCACTGGTAACCGTCGTAATCCATCATGTGGTCTGAACGTTGCGATTTTCAAAGCGATCCTACCTAAGTTCTCTAAAACAATTTCTGTAACAAGTGCTGATGATGCTTGTTTATCTCGCACTTCAAATTACTCTTACGATTTACTTGTAGACATGTAGTTTCCCGGGCGGGGCCAAAAGTCCCGCCTTAATCCTCGCTCTTTGATTGCAAGGAGAGCACAATAATCTCAAATTCTCTTTGGTATTTGGCCCTCCCATCGAGTAGGGGAGAATATGATCATAATTAAGATTACGAGTTGATCCACAGTTCGTGCATTTCTTATCTCTCGTATACACTTCCCGTTTTACCGATGCAGAAATGACTCTTCCTACTTTCGCTGGCGGAAGTGATTTGCGAGGTTTTGTTTGTTTGAACTTTGTTTTTTCGACCGCTTCTATGGCCTTCTTCGCCATAAATTGGACGAGTTCATCCATTTCCATTTCTCTGCCGATAAGATTTTTGAGCTTGTCCACCAAGGCCAGGGTCTCATCTTTAAGTACAAACGCAACTTGGATTTTGTCTTTTGATACGCGCTTCTTTTTGTCTTTAGGTTTTGCTTCCTTACCTGTTATTTCAAATAGTTTTTGTTCGCATTCATTCTTAGTTAGATTCTCTACTTCTTTAAAGACTTCACGCTTTTGAATAGGATCTTCAATAAATTGATTCACTAATGAAATATTAGTTAGATTCAAGCTTCCGTTTTCGATTTTCTTTTCAATCTCTGGCATCTCAGCAATAGCTCGGGCGGCGACGATTCTTCTTTGGGCCGCTCCTTCTGAATAACCTAATTCATGGACACAATAGGCGAATAGAGAGGAATACTTCAAATCGCAATAAAGCTTTCTTTTATCTATTTCTTTCAAATGATGAAGCACTTTTACAGTTGCTTCTCTTTCAGCACCCGCCAATTTTTTTGTGTCACTTAGTAAAATTTTATTTGCAACATGATTTAGTCTCATGCTAGAAACAATACGGAAAAGATACGGAATGGTCAAGTATTAAAAAAAATACTTTCGCTGGCGAAAGTAGCTGTCACAAAAAGGAGGCCCCCACCGTTATAGAGTGCATGAAAAAGCTAATCACATTTGCAGCTCTGTTGTTCTCATTTAAAAGTTTCGCCCATCCGGTGATTTATAAGGATGGCTGGGCCATAAGCTCATCCAATATGAAGGATTACTCGAATAACTATGTCATGTATTCCTTCACCAATAAATTTGCCATTGGAGTAGATCATTGGCGCTTCTCTCAGGAGAAGGCGAACACTGAAATGGGTTTTTTAAAACTGAATCATCTTCTTTGGCGTGCTAATGGCGAAGATTACCAGGCCAATCTTTATGTCCATGGTGGCGTGGGTGTTCGAGATCAGGAATGGCAGCCTCGTGGGACCTTTGGAGATTATGTAGTTGGTGCTGAGGCCGACTGGGAGACCCGCGTCCTTTACACAGCATTGAAGTACTATCAGTTTTCAGATTTATCCATGACCCAAGCACGTGTGGGATTTTCTCCGGCGATTGCGGACTTTAACAGTCTTCAGACTTGGTTCATGGTGCAAGGGATGGTCATTGATGACTTAAATGAAACCGTCATGATCACGCCGATGCTTAGATTTTTTTATCAGAATGTATTATGGGAAATTGGATCCTCGACCCGCGGCGACTGGATGCTAAATCTCATGGTTCATTATTAGGGGGCATATGAAGAAATTATTAGCAGTATTTTTAATGTTAGGAGCAATGAACGTTATGGCTACGGAAATAAATGTAAAAGTAAATGGTATGGTTTGTTCCATGTGTGCTCAGGGAATTCAAAAGAAATTTTCTGGCCTTGGAGTAAAAAATTTAAATGTGGACCTATCAAATAAATTTGTAAAATTTGAAACAGGTGACCAGGATGTTTCAAATGAGACGATCACAAAACTAATTACAGAGGCAGGATACAATGTTGCTTCGATCGAAAGAAAATAAAATTATAAGCTACCTAAGCTTGTTCTCGTCTTTTGGAACGCTCATTTGTTGTGCGATTCCATCGACGTTGGTGCTTTTAGGTTTCGGAGCAAGTCTAGCGAGTTTTTTGGGCGAGTTCCCGCAACTCATTTGGCTCTCTGAAAATAAAGAACTGGTTTTTGGACTGAGCTTTTTCATGCTTGCGGTGTCCTTTGCTGGACAAAAATACGCAGAGAAACAAGTCTGTCCCATTGATAAGAAAGAAGACTGTCAAAATACCAAGAATTGGTCGAAGCCGCTCTTCTACGTCACCTTGGTGATTAATCTTATCGGCGCGTTTTACGCCTTTGTTCTCCCAAAATTAATGTGAGACAATAGGGGTCTATGAAAACTGATGAACAGCTGATGCGCGAATACGTAAAGGGGAGTGAAGTGGCCTTCGGGCAACTTTATGAAAAATACTCCCCTATGGTTTACGGGTTCATCAGAAAACGTTTGCGAACTTCGGAGTCAGAAGACTTTTATCAAAAGGTCTGGCGGCAGCTCCATGAGAAGAGACATCTCTATCAGGATCAGCCATTTGCACCGTGGTTCTTTGTTATGATGAAGCACTTATTGATTGATGAGTATCGATCGTTAGGAAGGCTTAATAAACAAGAGTTCCAGGATGAATTGATTGAAAAAATCTATCATCAGGACCTCAAAGATGATGGTCTGGAAGAACTCCTGGAGACTCTTCCAAAGGAATCTCAAGATTTGGTTCGTAAGTACTATCTTGAGGGATTTAGTTACGAAGAATTAGAAATGGAAACTGGGTTGTCACAAGCGAACCTTCGCCAACGTCTATCTAGAACACTTAGAGGTTTAAGGAACAAACTCTATGAATAAAGAATTTTTAGAATTTATGACTGGAAAAGAAAGTGTCCCGGAGCATTTAAAGTCTCTGGCAAAGAAAGACATTCTCTTAAGCTTCCACGCGAAATCTATTATTGCTAAGTTCTTGGGCTTCCAGCTTTTAGGGGCATTGTTTTCAATGTCGGTGTGTCCGCAATTTGGACTAGGACTAGTGGATGGTCACGGCATCACTCATATGGTGCGTATGATTGGTGATTGGGCCTGTGCGGCCTTTTGTGGATCTCTCTTCTTATCTGCCGGACTCATGGTGGCCTTCATTGGAATGAAGGGCGAAGAGCTTTGGTGGGTTTGGAACCGTTATAAGTTTTCACTTATCTTTCTTCCGGCCATTCTTTGGAGTGGGCTGATGTTGACCAATATTTCACTCGATCTGACAGGTGAATCAATTTCTTATCACGTGATGTGGATTGTATCGGCAGTGGTGGCCCAATGGGCACTCCTTAAAATGAGAAGTACCATGTTCTTAAAGCACGCCACACTCAGGTATTAACGAGGAAAGCAGATAACGTTAAATACGTCCTGTTTGCCACCGAAATCGTGCACTAACTCTACCGGGAGAGTGCGAGCAGTTGTTGGATAACTGCGCTTGGCCTCTCGGCGATAAGTTGCATCCAAGACATTTACCGCGCGGGAAACTGAGACCTCGATCATTTTATTGACTCGCTCGATACTGATTTTAAGGTCCCAGCCGCCGACATTAACTGTGCGAGTGGCGCCAATGTCCATCACAAAACCCACTTCAGAGTGTTTGTGTGAGGCCTGGCAGGTGTACTGCGAAGTTTGTTTTTGAGCATGGCCAGTGAGCATGAGAGCAAGGAAGGTGAAAACCAGGAAGAGGATTTTCATGAGGTCTCCTTTGAGGGAGACCATGATTACATTGAAGGTTTAAAACCCGCAGCTTTATTAATCCTGAAAAACCTGAAGATAAACAAACTTCAGATAACGCATTTCAGGCAAAGCGAAAGGGAAGGGATGATCTTCCGGCTGACCCTTAATTAAAAGCACTTTTCCGCGGCGACGGGACTTTGAAAGGGCCTCTTGAACGATCTCGAGGAAAGACTCAAAGCTAATGTGGCCCGAACAACTTGAAGCAGCAAAGAAGCCGCCGTCTTTCACGAGGCGCAGTGAATCGGCGAATATCTTCGTATATGCCTCACGTGCCGATTCAACCGCCTTTTGATTTGGAGCAAAGCTAGGAGGATCAGTGATTACGATGTCCCATTGGCGCTTTGCCTTCTGAGCTTCCGCTACGAATTCAAAAGCGTCTTCGCACAGAGCTTCGTGCTTCTCAGGTGACAGGAGGTTGATCTGCCAATTCACCTCAGAGGCCTTAATAGCGTTCGGAGCGATGTCGACAGTAGTAACCTTAGAGGCACCACCAAGACCGGCATAAATCGAAAATCCGCCGGTATAACCAAAGAGATTTAAGAGTGACTTATCTTTTGAAACGGAACGGATGAAATTTCGGTTTTCACGCTGATCTAAAAAGAAACCAGTCTTGGCGGCATCGATGATGTTTGTGCGGAACTTCACACCGTGCTCGAGGAATTCGAGATCAGTTAGGTTATCGCATTCACCAGCAAGGATAAGACCCTTTTCTTCTTCACGGTTCTTACGTTTGAAGTAAACGCACTTTACCGGAAGATCAGTTTGTTGCATGAAGAATTCAGCGACCGCTTCTTTTTTCCAGAAGGCCTCGGCGGCAGCTCCATCAAGCTTTAATACCAGAACCCCATCATAGAAATCGGCCACCATGCCAGGAAGCTCATCGCCTTCACCGTTTAAAAGGCGAAAGCATTTATTCTCCTGAGACAAGAGGTGCTTTTTATTTTCAATCGCCTGACGGAAACGTTTTTCCACCATGGCGTCGTTAAATTTCTTATCGCCCAGAGTGAGCATACGAAACGAAAGATTAATATTGGGAGAGTAGAAACCATGGGCCAGAACTTCGTTCTTGTGACTTACAAGAAGAACGTATGTACCTTCCGGTGCCTTGATCTTTTCAACGGCATCTGAAAATACCCAAGGGTTTCCTCGCTTAATATGCTTGGTTAAATCACGAGTGAGTTTTAAACGTTGTGTTTTATCAAAGGAAAAGTATTTCACGAGTTAGCTCCTTTCAAAAACCACGTCACTTCGTGTTTATTGTGATGAAGGTGAACAATGCGAGAACCAGGAATCTCCAAAAACTTCAGAGTATTCTCCCAGTCAGTTTCCGCTTGATACTTAATAGTACAAACAAAGTTTTTCACCTTGCCCGCTTCACGGAAGCGGTTCACAAGATTTAATAATCTCTCTGGATAACAAATAATATCTGAGCAGAACCAATCGATTTCTTCGAAGTTCTTTGGATCAAGACCAAAGGCACTTTCCTGTCTGAAATCAATGCGGCCCAAATCCATAATACGTTTTTCAATCGGTGCTTTATCCACGGAATACACTTTATCAAATTCCAATGTGCGAAGAACCCAAGTCCAACCGCCAGGGCAAGATCCCACGTCAATTGAAACTCCACCATGAATCGCCTCAGGCGCGTACACCGTGAAGAACTCCCAGAGCTTCAAATAGGCCCGAGAAGGAGGCATTTCCTTGTCTTCCTGAAAATCCATCTCACCCAAAGCAAAGGGCGAAGAGGTCTTCTGAGTGGCAAGCATTTGATCCGGCCCCCACAGGGTCCAGAACCCCATCGGCATCGACGGTAAGGCGTGACGAAAAGGAATGGGCTTTTTATTGATTTTCGGAAGCTCGTCCTGGATCAATTGAGCACGACGGTGGTGACCCACCGTAAAGAGACCCCAGTTGCGACCAAGGGCCTTAAGCTTCTTAGCTCCGTCGTTAATCGACGTGATATTAATGAACTCCAGATCAAAGGCCGTCATTTGGGCCCAAATGAGCTGAGGGTGATTGCCCTCAACCAGGTATAAACGATCTTTCTTCATGGCCACTTTCAGACCACGAATCTCCAGCTCGCGCTCGAGCTCCGCCTCAAATTTATGAATGGCCAAATAACCTGTGTAAACTGTCATGGGTCTTCTATACACCAAGGGCCCCTTATGTTAAAAGAGCGCATTATGAAACATGCTAAAAAAAACCAAGAAACCAAGGTCTATGGCCGCAATGCCTGCCTTAAAGTATTTGAAAAACGTCGCGAAGACATCGTTAGGGCCTATGTAAACCAGGATGGAGTGTTCTTATACAAAGACCTCATGAAATTTCTGGCCGATCAAAAGCTCGCTTACCATATTGTGAATAATGATGAAATTGAGGGGATTACTAAGGCCACTCACCATGAGGGGATTTGCCTCATCGTGAAGAATAAAGAGCTTCCGGAGCTTAAAACACTCCTTCACGCGAACCCTTACCGAACTCTGATCCTGGCCCTGGAAGAAGTTTCTAATCCGCATAATTTGGGTGCGATCATGCGTTCTGCTGCTCACTTTGGAATCAGCGGAATTATTTATGAAGCGAAGGTACCGGTTGCAAATTCCGGTGCTGCCATGAGAACGGCGGAAGGTGGAGCAGAAGTTGTTCCGGCCATTCAAGTGACTGACTGGGCCCATGTTCTGGATCTGGCGAAGAGAAACAATTTTAAAACACTCGCCACTTCATCTCATGATGGAGAGTCGATTTTTGATTTTGAATTTCCTGAAAAAGCGATTCTTTTCCTGGGTGCGGAAGGCGAGGGTCTTTCAAACTCTATGATGAAGAAGATGAATAAGCTTCTTTCGATTCCTGGTACCGGCGAAGTGGAAAGCTTAAACGTTTCCAATGCCACGACCGCCATTCTGACTGAATGGTTCCGTCAGGGTCTCTAGCGCATATTTAAAGCAAACTGAATCACCATTTCAGATATCTTTTCCTGGGCCATGTCCTGGCCCTGGCTTTTTGCTGCATCAAAAACTTTGTGAAGAAGTTTGTGGGACTCCTCAACACTTCCGCCAGTGGCAGCGAGAGCGGTTTTTTGTAGTTGGAAAAAGCTAATACCGGTTGATGCAAACTCTTTAATATATTGAACCTTGAGTTTCATGTATTCAGAGTAGTGCTTTCTTAAATTGGCCTCGATTAAAAAATCCTCAGTACCTTTTTTCGCAAGCAAAATCTCACGGGCAAATTTCTTTTCTTGCTGAGAGCGAATGGCAAAGTAAGTTCCCGAGCTGACACTTTTTACCACTCCTGCCGTGGCGATCAGGACCGCGGCACCTTCGGGTGCACCGATACCAGTGAGAATAAGACCCACACCGATAATATTACCACCCCAGGTGATGACGTTATCTGTGGTCTCACGACGTTTAACGTCTTTATCAACTTCAATCACAGCTTTCGCGAAATCCTTAATGCCTTGAGGGAAATGCACCAATGCCTCAGCAGTCGCGGCCTGATTGGTTTGAATAAAATATTCCAGTGCTCTTTGAGAGGCATGACGGTCATAGCGCGCTTTCAGGATCTTTACATTCACGCGAGTCATGTATTCTTCAACATTGGCCTCGGCCTCTTTAATCGCCAGACGAATGAGTTCAGCGTCTTTTTTTAGAGTCGAAGGTACGCAGCGAAGGTTTGTTCCAGCGGGCTCATTAAAGTTATTCATCTCATTCATAGAACGAGTCAAAAAGAGAATCCCCATATCTTGTTCCATGATGGACATGGTGAGGATTTCCTGATTTTTCTTAGAGAGCTTTCTATGTTTTACGTAACGAACAATATTTCGCCCGTCCGCAATCATCTCAAGAGCGTGAGGTTTGCTCTTATCAAGGTCCCAGATATAACCGTTCTTTTTAAGCGAAGAACAAAAGTTCTTTGCAAGGTTCTCTGTACTCACGACCTGAATAACTTTTCTCATGTTATCCACATAGGTCATGGCACCTTTGGTGAAATCTGATTTCTCGCGAGGAGTACATCCTTCACAGTTCGCATTCACAAACCGAGCGACCTTGTTTTCCGTCTGGCTTCGATTTAATTCATTCGTGAGATAGTAAATACTCGCAATGGTCTTGGCACTATTGGCGGCCGCGCGAATTCCGATGCGGTGATTGATCTGCATCTTCTCCGCGAGTTCCTGATTAAGCGCACGAGTCGTGATTGGCGTGTGCTTCATGAAAGTATCAAGACTCGGATTAGTCGTGGTTTCATTCTTAGCAGTCGGGAACAACTCTTCAAAGGGAGTGTGAGCGTCCATGGCCAGAAGATCATTCATATTGGAGGACATAAGAAAGAAGGGCACATTACTTGAGCGTGATTTACCTTGAACCACTCCGACCGAGACCTTGTTGGTGCGAATGTAAAATCGCCCTTCCGCCCGAGGAGAAAAATCTCCCAAGTGGCCAATCATGCTGGTGGCAATGTTAGTTCCGTACTCAGTGATTTTATAGTTCTTCTTCATCGCTTCTAAGCGCTGATAAAAAATTTCTTGATGGAGAGTCGTGTAGAACTCTGTTTGGAGATCATACCAATCATCGGAGTAGAGTGATTGAACAGCAGTAGCACTTTGTAGGAAATAACGATTGAGGTCTTTAACTGGAACTCCAACATCTTTTGAAAGGAGCTGCTCCATCATTCGGCGACTGAAGTGAAGACTTTCCAGTCGTGTTTTTTGATCGATGACTGGATTGCGGGTTTCTTCCATCAGTGAGGTCAAAGACTCTACCGTGGCCCGATCTTTTGCTGACGTATGAAGAGAGAACGCACTCAAGAGAATGATAATTAAGACCTTCATGGTCTCGCTTATCGGATACTTGAGTAGAATGCTTTAATTGTGCTTAAGTTCTTGAAACTACTTCTGGTAGCTTCGAGCGGCGGCATAAATACCGGCCGGAAGAATGCGGGCGTCGTTTTGATGCCTTACACCCAGCTCACTTGCCTCAATGTCCTTCCACCGCTTGTCCCAAATGAGGTTTCTCAGGGCCTCAGGTTGAACACCGTGGGTATGACTTGATAGGAACAGGAAGCTGTTCTCGCGATTAATCACGGACAGCATTCCATCCACTAGAAGATGAATGTGCTTTTCAAAATCCCAAACTTCTTTTTTTACACCATGGCCCCAGCTAGGAGGATCGGCGAGGATTCCGTCATACATGAAGTTCTTTTTAAAAGAGTGACGAATGAATTCCTGAGCATCACCCTGGACCCAGCGAATAGCGTCCGCTTTGATCTTACTTTGGGCCTGAGACTCTTTCCCCCAATCAAGGACACCCTTAGAGCTGTCCACGTGGAAAACTTCAGCACCGGCCGCGGCCATGACGATACTTGCACATCCGGTGTAACCAAAAAGGTTCACGACCTTGGGAGCGCGACCTAGTTTTTGTTTTAGAAATTTAACTTCTTCATAGAGCCACATCCACACCGGAATCTGCTCAAAGAAAACTCCACAATGCCCGAATGAAGTGAATTTCAAACGGAAAGAGAGTTGTTTCCCATCGATAGTAAAAGGCAGAGAGAGATTCTCTGCAGGCTCTTTCTTGTGTTCCCATTTCCCACCGCCATCTTTAGTGCGGATCACATTAGATGTGACCTGATTCCACTCAGAATCTTTCAGCATGGGCTTCCAGATGGCCTGAGGGCTTGGACGGTTTACTTTTAGACCTGAGATAATTTCAAGTTTACGGCCCAGACCAGAGTCCAGGAGTTGATAGTGGGAAAGGTTTTGCGTAATCATTTAATTTTGAATGTGACCTGAATGTTAGTTGAATATTGTTGTGTTCCTGGCTCAATCTGAGCAGGAGCTGCGTCCATAGATTTCATCATCGCGCGTTCCATGACTGGAACCGGTTGAGGCATCTGCGGGACTTCATTTAATTTAATAACGTCGCCAAGTTTAAAGCCGAGCTTCTTAGCAAGTTGTTGGGCCTTGCCCTTTGCATCGTCGGCCGCGATATCAAGGCACTTTAAGTATTCTTTCTGCGACTTCTCTAAAGAGAGAAAGGTCGTAAGAGACCCTACGTTAATCACACCAACTTTCGCAGCAGACTGCATCGCCTCGCCAATGCGGGCAATCTCAGAAGTTGTAACTTCTAACGAAAGAGTGGCCCGAATGCCTTTATCTACGATTTTTTCTTTCTCGTACTCACGAACCGGGAACACATTGTAGTTTGTGTTTTTAAGTTCAAGGTCAGCAAGGTTTAATTTTTTAATTTCTTCCTTAAGCTGATTAATCTGTTCTGTCGTCTTTTTAACAGCATCTTTCTGATCACGTGCCTGATTCTCGGCCGTGAACGTAATCGCCCCACGATCAGGAGTAACCTTGATCTCACAGTTACCCTGAACTGAAATCTCAGGATCGTCGGCAAATGCAGCCACCGAAAAAAGAAGAACAATTAAATACTTCATAGGATGCCTCTAAGAGCAAGATCATCAGCTGTCACAGGTGCTGCCTTATCATCGATTTCCACGATATAAAGAATGCCTTTTACTTTTACTTCGTTTTCGAAAGAAGGACGAAGATCCATTGCTTTCATAATATCGTCAAGTAGTTCGCGCTGATCTCTGTAAGTAATTGTACCGTAGGTGTTCTCACGTTGAGCGATACAGCCACTGGTTCTCATGAAAGGGAAGTAAGGCGTCGTTGGATCCTTATTGATTTTCCCAGTCCCATGAATACGGAACAGGTTTCTTCCGGCGTCACGAGCAACTGTTGAAGTTCTCCACCAGTCCTGATCATGAGATGAAGCCGGAAGTAGAGACTTAAAAAGAACCTCGTCTTTTGATTTCGGAACAAAGTTCAGCATCATACGACGGAACTTACCAAACGAGATCTGTTGATCGGCCGCCGGCATTACTGAATCAATTGTAAAGATACCCGCTGGAGTGTTTCCGTTACGAGTGTAGCTCGGAAGTCCATGGGCCGAAGAAGCGAGAGACGGATGATTCCAGATTGAACCGTCAGCTTCTCTTACGACTTCACCATGAATGTTTCTCATGACCATGAGACACGGATACAAACGGTTCTCACGACAGAACATGAAGATTTTTACACTCTTCACATACTCACCGTTCATATAAGTCGTTGCATCTGGAGTCTTATGGAAAAGATCTTCAATGAGATCATCCGTGATTTCTTTTCTGCGAACTTCATCTTCTGCAATATCAAAATACTCAGGGTGAGTTTTCGCAAGCTCAACGACATCAGTGTGTCCCGCTGTCAGGATTTCTTTCTCGTAGGCGGCCAGAGTGTAAATGAGTTTAATTTCAACTTCCGGAGTACGAAGAACATTAATCAGTTCATTCACTAGTTCTGCCGGGAGAGTTGTCGTACGGCTATACTTAATTCTTAAAATCGCCACACGAAGCTTCTCCACTAGTTCATAGTGATAAGTCTTCACACTATCCAAAACGTCCTTGGCATTCGGGTCTCCTTCATCCAGAGCGTCCCAAAGCGCATCCACAAACAAAGACTGATCAAAAGCAACTAGCCCTGATCTCTGGTTAATGGTGTTGTTATGAATAAGTTGTTTGAAATCTTGGTAAAGAGTTTCTTCCAGAACCTGATCTTCATTTGGAGTGGCCCAGGCAAGTGGGAGAAATACGAACATAAGTGCAAGCGACATCCAATGTTTCATGCGATAAGTCCTTTTAATAATTCGTGAGACTCAAAGCGTAACAATCCGCAGGTCAGTCGACAAGGAATTAAATGTGACTCACTCGGCCATTCGATCCATGAAGGCCCTCTTTGTTTTACCCTCTGGCGAACTCCGCAAACAAGCCTACTTGCAGAGGCCTGGGCGCTAATAATTCTAATACTCTAGGTTCACTAACCTTGACGTTCGATTAAAAAGTATTAACTTTAAAATGTTCCAAGGAACAATTTAGGAGTTTCATAATGTTTAAACGTATTTTCTTATTCGTTCTCACTAACATTTTAGTGATGGTTTCTGTGTCTATTATCCTTTCGGTTCTAGGCGTTGGAAATTATCTCACAGCATCGGGAATTAACTATCAGGCCCTCATGGTGTTCTGTTTGGTTTGGGGTTTTGTTGGATCGGGGATTTCCCTTCTCCTTTCAAAATTCATGGCCAAGAGAATGATGGGTGTTGAGATCGTTGATGAACGTTCTCAATATGGTGACCTTGTTCGTAAAGTTCACCTTCTGGCAAAACAAGCTGGTATCGAGAAAATGCCTGAAGTAGGTGTTTATCATTCTCCAGAAGTAAACGCCTTCGCGACTGGGCCTACAAAAAACAACGCACTTGTGGCGGTGTCTACTGGTCTTCTTCAACAGATGAACACTGAAGAAGTTGAGGGTGTGCTCGCTCACGAAGTTGCTCACGTAGCAAACGGCGATATGGTAACGATGGCCCTGGTTCAGGGTGTAGTGAACGCCTTTGTTATGTTCTTCGCGCGTGTTGCTGCTTTCGCTTTGTCACAAGCGATGAGTGGCGACAGAGATGATGACAGACCAGTAACAAGCGGCATGGGTTACCATTTAACTGTTATGGTTTGTGAGATTCTTTTCTCATTCCTGGGTATGTTTGTGGTTGCTTACGTTTCTAGAATGCGTGAGTTTCGCGCAGACCAAGGGGGCGCTAAGTATGCAGGTAAACATAAAATGGTTGCCGCATTAAGACGCCTGCAACAAAAAATTGATATGGTGGATGACTCTCAAGACGCTATGAAGGCCATGAAAATTTCTTCTAAGAAAGGTTTCATGAATTTCCTTTCAACTCACCCAAGTCTTGAAGATCGTATTGCTGCTTTAGAACGTTCTTATTAATATCTTTGGGGAGCCTTGATGGCTCCCCAATATGGATATACAAAAAACCGTTGAACAAAAATTATGTGAGCTTCATAAACACCGCAGTCGTGTAGGTATCCTTCCTGCGTTACTTGTCGCTCTGGCTTCCATCTTCATTCAAAGAGAAAAATTAATCGTTGATGATCTCTGGATTGTGACAATCTTGATCATCATCACGACTTGTGTCTTTCGATTGATCCTTTCTGGTCCGCTCTTCAAGAGGTGGTCAGAAGGTAGTGTTCCTTTGCACTTCTTCAATATTTTTGTTTATGGCGGGTTGGGAATTGGTTGGGGACTTCATTTTTATGATGTTCACTCTCATTATGGGGCCAATTCTCAGAACGTCATTTTTACTCTTTTGATCCTGGTCGCCTTCATGACCAGTTCTTCCACCACCATGATTGGAAATAAGTACTCTTATTACTCTTACGTGATTTCTATTTCCATCATGGCAATTCTGACTTACATAGCGACTGCGGATCACTCTCATATCTACGTGGTCTTTTTCATTCTGATCTTTCTGGTTTTTAGTATCGCTAATTATCGCCTCAGCCGAAAACAGTTGATCTCCCTGATTTATGCCCAGACTAAATCCGATTTAGAAACAAAGCGCATGAATAAACTCATCAACGCCGTTCCTGGTTTCGTTTCCTTAATCGATGATCAACGGGTGATATACATGGCCAATTCTGCGGTTCTAACCATCTACCCTGACATCGTGGGGAAAAGAATTGGTGAAGTTGATTTGAATGCTGGTTGGGAAGAAAAAACGATTAGTTTTTTAGAATCTGATCTTAAAGAAACCATCTATGAGGCCTCAAGAAACATCAATGGGAATGAACTTTTTCTACTGACCAAGTTGCAAAAACTAGAAGACGGGGGAGCGATTGTAGTATCCATGCGAATCAACGAATTAGTTGAGGCCCGTAAAAAACTTCGTGAGCAAGAAGCGAAGGCCCAGTATTCTGCCAAGCTTGCCTCACTAGGGGAGATGGCCGCAGGTATTGCTCATGAGGTAAATAATCCTCTCACCATTGTTCAAGGATCCGCGCGATTAATTCAATCTATGATCAAAGAAGAGCCTCTGGACATTGAGAACATCAGTGCCCTCAGTGGGAAGATGGTTGAAACAAGCGAGCGCATTTCTAAGATCATTCGAAGTCTAAAATCGCTTTCAAGAAATGGTGAAAACGATCCTATGACTCCTGTTGCTGTCATCAAAATCATCGATGAGTGCCTGGATATTTCTGCTCAACGATTTCTCACCCGAGGGGTGAAGCTTCACTATCCCCGGATTTCTCCGAACCTTAAGATAAATTGTCGTGAGGTACAGATTGGACAAGTTTTTCTTAATTTATTAGGAAACTCTATCGATGCTGTTAAAAATGCCACAAATCCTTGGATCGAACTTAAAGTTTCTAAGGACAAAAATTGGGTGGATATATTTGTAATTGATTCAGGCCCGGGGATTCCAGTTGAAATTCAACAGAAAATCATGGAACCTTTTTTCACGACAAAAGAACTCAATCAGGGAACCGGGCTCGGGCTATCCATTTCGAAGAACATTCTTCGTGACCATGGGGGTGAACTCACACTCATGGCGGATGAACCGCATACGACTTTCAGGATGAGATTGCCGGCGGTGCATGGGTCATAAACTGAAAGAATTTGTAGAAAAGCGATTAATAGGAGAGCTCAGAGTTCGTAATAAACGACTCATGGTTCCCCATGTTGCTCTTATTATTCTGAGTGTTCTGCTGCTTTTCAAAACTCATCAAACTCACCCGCTGACATTTGTTCCTTATGTCATAATTATTTTTTCGCTTCTCATGCGAATTTATATTTCGAGCAAGAAGGAACTTGCACTCAGAAAAGACAAGTTTTATTACTGTGCCTTTCTTTTCTTTGTAGCGACCACAGGTTTAAGTTGGTCTTGGATGTTTTGGCAAGTTGAGGCCATTCATGGTTTCTTTGCGGTGGAATCGCTGTATTGCTTGGGTGTCATTATTACTTTGATGGCCGGTGGTGTAACTGCTTTTGCGGCATCACTCACAGTCGCGGCAGTTTTTTTTACCTCAGTGTCTGTCCTGCCAGTGGCCTTTTTCTTCACCGATACAAACCATGCTTCTCTTATCCTGGGATCGCTTTACCTCATTAATCTCATTTACCAGTTCTATCACACAACGATCTCTCGTCGATATCTCATTGAGTCCATCGTTAGTGAGGCCCGCGCTCTCGAGCAGAAGGACGCGCTTCAGGAATTTATTGATGCCATTCCTGGAATCGTAGGATTTGTAGATCGAAATGCCACGTATGTCATGCTTAACAACTTCCTCGATGGGACTGTTAAAAATAAAATCTTAGGCACAAAGGTCGGAACGACGTTACCTAATAATCCGCTTTCTAAACTCATTCTTGATTTCCTGAAGAGTGAAGAAAAGCACATTGTAAAAGAGATGTACGCGGAAGATCTTACCGGTGAGAACTGGTACATGGTGAACCTCAAAAAGGTTTCGTCACCATTGGATGGAATTCTTGCGGTTGTTCTGCCTATTAATGATCTTGTGAAGGCGAAGAACGACCTCAGAATCCAGGAGGCCCGTTCTCAGTATGCTTCAAGACTCGCTTCACTTGGAGAGCTCTCGGCGGGAATTGCTCATGAGGTGAACAATCCACTTACAATTATCGAAGGTGCGGCCAATTTGATGAAGATCATCATTAAGGACACTCCTGAGGATGTTGCCTCATTGGACCTGGCCGCGAACAAGGTCATTGATACCTCACAAAGAATTGCCAAAATCATTAAGTCGCTTCGAACGCTTTCAACGGACGCAGAAGAAGAACCATTCAAAAACGTTTCCTTTGATTCGATCATTGAACCCATTATTGAGATCAGCAAAGGCAAACTTGATTCTGCGGGAATTAAACTTCGAGTAATTAAAAGTGAAAGTGATGTGGCCCTTTTTGGGAATGAAATCCAGCTTAGCCAGGTCATCATGAATCTTATTGCAAACTCCATCGACGCCGTTCAAGAATTGAACGAGAGGTGGATCGAAATTCACTATCAGCCGAACTTTGAATGGTGTGATATTTTGGTGGTCGATTCAGGAAATGGAATTCCACCTGAACTCCATGCGCGATTAATGGAGCCATTCTACACAACGAAAGAGGCCCATCAAGGAACTGGATTGGGTCTTTCAATCTCTAAGAACATTATTGAAATTCATCACGGGACTCTGAGTGTCATGAAAGACTCTAAGAACACAACTTTTAGAGTGAGACTTCCTAGAATGAATCCATGGGGCTATTAGAAAAAACGTCCGTTTGATGGCAGGGCCCGGCGCTGTTCTTCGATTAGTCTTTCCACTAATTGGGCAACAGTCGGAACATCTTTAATGAGACCAGAAATCTGGCCCACTTCAATTTCACCGTCATTCATATCACCTTCCAGCATGCCTTTTTTAGCACGGCCGTGACCAAGGTGTGCCTCTAGTTCTTCTTTACTGGCACCAGCGTCTTCGAGTTTTTTAATTTCCTCAAAGAATCTGTTTTTAAATAAACGAACAGGGACTGACTTTTTCATCATGAGCATAGTACTCGCTGAGTTCGAACTGATTATGGCATTTTTAAAATTGTCGTGCGCGCTTGATTCAACGGTTGCAACAAAACGAGTACCAAGTTGAGCACCGGCCGCACCTAAGCACATGACTGCCGCAATTGCGCGACCATCTCCGATACCACCGGCAGCGATGACGGGAATTTTTACCGCATCAACTACCTGAGGAATTAGTGCCAGAGTTGTGATCTCTTCACGTCCATTGTGTCCTCCGGCCTCAAAACCTTCAGCAATAACGGCGTCACATCCGGCCAGCTCACATTTAAGAGCGAGTTCCGGACTCGATGTCACGTGAATCACCGTACAGCCCTGATCTTTTAACCAAGATGTATAGGTCTTCGGAGAACCAGCAGAAGAGATGATGGTTTTAATTCCATGTTTCAAGGCAACTTCTAATTGCTCTTTGGTTTTCTCATAGAGAAGGGGAACGTTAACGGCCAATCTCTCCGGATGATTTGTTAGAGATTTTGCTTTTAAAATATGATGTTCAAGCAGGTCTGGTTTCATGGAACCCGCACCAACCACTCCCAGGATGCCTGCGTTGGCAGAAGCGGCGGCAAGTTTTCCACTCGATACCCAAACCATTCCGGCCTGGACAATAGGGTACTCAAGAGGCAATAAATCACAGATAGTTTTTCTCATAGGCTTATTTTGTCAGAAAATCATTTATGTTGCTATCAGAGAGTACCAATGCTGGAGAGCGTTCCATCTGAAGAATGATCTCAGGATCTGTTTCACCCGTAAGCGTTGCGCGAGTGCTGGTGCGCTTTGGACCAAACTTCTCACCTTTCTTAACTTGCCACCCTGAAGCAGTGAGACTTTTTCGGATAGAAGTACTGGCCGAATAGGTCGAGAGAATTACGTCATGATCGGCGTGCTCTTTTAAAAATTTAAACCATTCCTTGGTCCAGAGAATGGGATTTCTCTTTGGAGAGAATGCGTCCTGGTAAATGGCATGCCACTTTACGGCCACATAACTCACGTACATCGGAAGGGTCTTTCTTCCATCTCCACATAGAATGGTGAGTTTGCAGCCAAGCGCTTCGGCCTCAAGAACTTCCAAGTCGCCCAACTTTTTCCACTGTAAATTTTTGAGAAATGAATGATCACTGAATTTTTGGCGAAACCATTCAAGAAGGTTTCGATCAATTTCCATGGAAATAAAATGCCAAGGTCTTTCAGTGCCAACAACTTCAAGAGTCGTGAGAAACCCAATCCCCAAACCGAAACCAACTTCAAGAATGTTCAAGGGAGAATGCTGCCTTAGTTTGCTCACGATCTGACAACCTTCTACATAGTGAAGAAGCGTTTCTGCTCGAGCTCCAGTAGTCGAATGACAGGCCTCTTGAAAGGCCTCAGAGAAGAGTGTGAAGGACCCATCTTGAGTCTCAACTAGTGTATGTCCGGGAGGTAAAATTCCATTACTCATGGCCAAAGTTTAGCTCAAGATATCTTAAATGCCATCATTCGGTGGCACGTTTTTCGCTCTAAAAGACCGTTTTTTGGTGGGGCACTGTAGTTTCGAGGGGTTCCCGTTAGAATGGTTAAGTATTAAGGAAAAACTGACGAAAAGCATGTGGGTAAAGGTGAATTATGAAAAGAGTATTTATGCATAAAATTGCGAGTCTCTCGATTTCCTGTCTCCTTGCTTTTTCAGCAGTGGCCGATGATCTTTCCAATATGGAAGACGCGGCACCAGTGAATCCAACTTCCAATAAAGAAGAGATTTCCATAACTCCGACAGCACTAGATAAAGAGCAGGTTCGTTCTGAAGTTAAAGAATCCATTCGTGAAAGCAGCCGTCAGGCCTATAGTGAAATTATAAAGCAGCAAAAGCAGGACCTCAATTGTGGTCCGGATTATTTGCCATTAGCGGAACTTACTCATTTAGCAATTACTTGTTGGGACAAGAAAAAATCAAAAGACGAGGATCCTGAATTAACTGAAAGACAAATTCTTGAATCAGATAAAGCGGTTTGCGCTTGTTTAGGGGAATCTACCAACGTTCACGTGAAAAGCCGCATGATCGGGGGAAGCATCCGTGCGATTCCTTCGGCCTCTGCAGAAGCGGTTAAAAACTTCCGCGATAACGTGGCCCTCTCTCAAAAAAGATTACAAGATCTACAAAACGGTATGATGTTCCAGGCATCGATTCTATCAGAATCGGATAAGAAATTTACCGAAGCTTATTCTCAGACTCAAATGAGAAGATTGTTTAGTTCTGAAAGAGCTCCCCAAAAAGCAGATTCTAAAGGGATGACCGAAAGAATTGAACAAATAAGAAGCCTTCAAAGAAATAACATCCAGTCTCTTACTTCTGATTTCAATAAGAGCAAAGGTTTTAATGCCTTCACAGGATTTATCAATTCTGACGCACGTTCAGATAAGGCACAATTAACTGAAGGTCTTTCAGATGTTATGAGAGATTTCACGATTCCTCCGGCAGATATGACTCTTCTAACGGACGCTCCAATGGCCCCAGGCCAGTGTATCTCTCCACGTGAGTATCTGGTTTATAAACAGATTCCTGATAAGAAAGAATTTTATGATGCCGTGAAATCTCGTGGCTTCATGCAATCTGACTGGAACTATACGGTCCTCGAAGGGGAGTTAAAAATTCTTGCGGACACTCGTGAGAGTCGTGAGCGCAACAAACAACAGATTAACGCTGTTCGTGCCAAGATGGAGTTTTTGAATCGAAATCCGATGATTAAAAACTTCCTGATGGCCAATCTCGGTTCCAATGCGGCCTATTTTGAAACGGCAAAAATCAGCCAGCAAGAACAGGCAAAGATCATTGAGAATAAAGGCTGGACCAACCTTGACGCGAAAAAAGGCAAGCTTTTCAATATCATCGCAAGTCTGAATCCTGAAAATCCAAAAAGTATTGATGAATTCAGAAAGAAAGCGACTGAGTTTTTCAAAGATCCGGACGTTGCATTTCTTACGAACCTAGAGGCCGAAAAATCAATCTATCGTGAGATTGATCATCTTAAAAATCCCGTGAACCTTATGCCGGCGAAACTTCCTACAACTCAAAAAGAGTTGGAGGCGAAGTTTGCGGAAGGTACAAAGCTCATTTCACCTGCTGAATGTAATAACGGTGGGGCCAATGTTGAAAAATGTGTAGAGTCATATGCTTCTTACTGTCGTCTTCTGTCAGATGCTGAAAGACAAATGGATGACGCTGATTTCGGAGCGGAAGGCCTTTCTGGTGACGTGACATTTGAAAACCTGGATAACTTTGACCCAAACATTGCTACAAACCCTGAGTTTAAAAAATTCAATGATAAAATGTGTAATGAAAGATGGTTGACTCAAGATTCATCGTCAAAAAAATCTCAAAACTTTTTTGACTTTAAAAATGATCACTGTCGTTCGAATCCAAGAGACTCGGTTTGTATTAGAAACCCGAGCAACGAAGACATTATCAAACTTCGTAAAACTTTCCAGGCGAAATATACTGAAATTGAACGAAGTGCTAATAAGGCCGAAGATGCTAAGGCGTCTCGTACACTGGCCTCGGTAAGTAATGCTTATAGTGCAGAAAAGGCCATGGACCAGTCTGCCGCCAAAGAAGTGGCCAATAGAATGGAAAATGGTTCTGGTGGTACTATCTTCGATAAAATTAACGAACTATTCGGAAGTGGCACTAGAGAAGGAAAAGATAAAGAAGCGACTGAGAATTTTGTGGCCGTACCAACTTCAAGTGAAGGCTCTGCTTTTTCTAGTTTCGCTAAGGGAATGGACAACCTTGCTACCTCAATGGGCGGAGTTGCCGGTGTCCCTGTTGTTGATGATGGTTCTACTCAATATTTAAGTTCTTCAACGATCTCTCCAACGACAGCGAGTGCTGCCACTGATGATAAAAAACTTTCTGATGATGAAAAAGAAAAAATCCGTGCTGAGGCACAGGACGAGATTCTGAGGTCAAAGAAGGAAATTGCTTCAGCAACTTCTGCGGCCCAAAAAGAGAGTCTTGAAGCTCGCATGAAGATGATGGAAGAGCTTCTGGCCCAGAAGACTGAGAATGAGTCTAAATATCAGAAACTGATTGAACAGTTAAGTAAGAAGACAGATGAACTTTCTAAGGTTGAAGAAAAGGCACTTGCTGCTAAAGCAGAAAAAGCCCTAAGAAGCCTGCCTCAAATAATTTCCAGGCAGGCCCTGATTTTGAAAATTTCGATAATCAAAGTAATCGCTCACCTTCAAGCTATGGCGACTCTTCTTATGGAGGTACTGCCGGTGGTACAGGTGGTGGTTCAACAGGTGGTTCTGGTGGAAGCAGCTCTGCCCGAGTTTCGTCAACTACACGTGGTGCAAGTCGCGCGGCGGGGAACTTCAACACTGCTCTTTTAGAGGCCCAGGAAGCCAAGACTGGTAAAATTCAAAAATCAGTCGATGGTTCAATTGTGATCGCAAGTGATGCGGAAACTCCAATCCTCAAATCAATGAGTAATGCGGCCAGCGGAACAAATGATTATTCAATTAGTGTTCCAGCTGCAGACTATATGGGATTTGAATCTCAGAACGTTGAAACACTTAAGCGCTACCAAGAAAAACTTCTGAGCAGCATGGACTCTAACCAGCCAGTTCGAATGGTGGTGAAGTCTGATAAGAAAGAACCACTGGAGTTCTTCGTGGTTAAAGAAGGCAGTAAGCTTTTCTTTAAACCGGTGAGAAAATCTGGTGCGACGTTAGAGGCCCTTAAAATGGCCGTTAAGAAAAATCCTTAACACTTAAAGCGACCCATTTCGGATCATCCACGGTGAGGTCATGACCTCCCGTTGGGTGTTCTTTTATAGGAAGTTTCCATTTCTCGGCAATGGCCCGTGAGCATTCAACACTCACCATGCGGTCATTGGTAGAAGCAATAATCAGTAAAGGAATAGGTGGAGTGAAGGTACCCACGCTGAAGCGAGCTCCGGCCAGGAGTTGCCTGAAGGTATTTGCAGTACTCACAGGTCGATCTCTTTGGATCACTTCCCAGGAGTCCAGGGTCTCATTGAAAATATCTTTGTGATTAGTCACTAATTCCAAAATGCGAGACTCTTTGATCCTGCCTTTTAGAACCGGAACTTTCATTAAATGCAAAAAGGCCCGAGGCATAAGACGCTTATAGACCGGCGAAATTCCCCCGAAGCTTGTGTTAATCAGTGTCGCTTTGGCAAAGTCAGTTGGGTATTTCTTCAACCACTCAACAGTGATCATGCCACCAAGGGAGATAGCGATGAGGTTTGGTTCGAAGTTTGAATCAAAACTTTTTAAATAATCCCGACGCATTTCTTCAACCATTTCACTGACGGAAAGTGGGGATTGGGACTTGAAGTAGTCACCTGCACCTGGAATATCAATCGTCGTGATACGAGATCCAGGAAAGGCCTCTTCCAGATGATGGATGAAGTGACCCCAATGTCCTTTTTCACGGATAAGGCCACGAATTAGATAAAAATGTTTTTGCTTAGTCATGGGTAGCATTCTACACTTTTTCTATGAGTTTACAGGAATACTACGAAGATTCATACAATATGGAGCGCGGTCGAGGAGCATCAGATCTTCTGCATGAAGTAACGACTTATTCGAAGGGCCTTTTCAATTTGGTGACTGAATCAAAAGACCGCTTCTTACCTAATCTTGACTGGAATGGTTTGAAGGTTCTTGAAACAGGAGCGGGTAGGGGAGGAGTTGGATTACTCCTTGCTCGTCTCGGCGCTGATGTCACTCTCGTAGATTTCTCCCCTACTGCCTTAGATCAGGCCAAAAATATCTTCGCGCTTGAAGGCTTCGAGGTAAAAACAGTTGTGGGGGACGTCACTCATCCTGATCTTGAACTCAATCAGAAGTATGATCTGATTGTAGACTCACATCTCCTTCATTGTTTAACTGAAGACCCGGACCGGGCCAGTTACTATCGCCTCATTACTGATCACCTGGCACCCAATGGGATCTTTGTTGCCGAGACCATGGTTCATCGGAAGAAACTTTTCATCCCGGACGGGTTTATGTTCGATGAGCGAAATGTTTTATGGCAAATGTTTGGGAAGTGGACACCGGTGAGACGCATTCTTGATTCTCTGGATTTAGAAAGAGAACTCAATGAGGCCCATTTCAACATTGTGTATTTTTACTATTATGGACAGTACGGTTTTGTTCCTCATCGAAGCTTCATGGACATCCCAGCGGAAATCCTGCCAGCAGCAGTTCGAATGGTTCTACAAAACAAAGTATCTTAGTCTGGAATTGGTAAAATATTTTTAATTTTATACTGTTAATACTCTAAGTCATGGGATTTGAGCTTCTATAATAGAAGACTCAACCAGGAGCAAACAATGAACGTTAATATCACTTTTCGCCACATGGAACACACACCGGCCCTTGATCAAGTTATTCGCGATAAGTCTGAGAAGTTCGTGAAGTGGTTCGGTCCTTCGGCCGATATTCGTTGGACTTGCTGGAAAGACGGTGTTGATCACTGTTCAGAGGTTTCTGTTCACGCTGGTCACCAAGAGTACTTTGCCAAAGCACACTCAGATGATCTTTATAAAACATTCGATATGATCGTTCAAAAAATACAGAATCAAATGAAGTAAACCGGAGACAAAAATGACGAAAATCTGGCACAAAGCTTACGATTCAGGAGTCCCTCACGAGATTAATCCCGCTGAGTACTCTTCAATTAACGAAGTTCTAGAAATCAGTTTCACAAAGTACAAGAACAACCCATCTTTTCACAATATGGGAACAACTCTTACTTACGGTGAAATCGATTTACTGAGCCGTAAATTCGCAAGCTACCTTCAAAATGATCTTCATCTTCAGAAGGGTGATCGTGTAGCGATCATGATGCCAAACATTCTTCAATACCCGGTGGCGCTTTTTGGTATTCTTCGCGCTGGTATGATTGCGGTCAATGTAAACCCGCTTTATACTCCACGTGAACTTGAGCACCAACTAAAAGACGCTGACGTTAAGACGATTGTTATTTTCGCCAACTCGGCCCACGTTCTTCAAAAAGTGATTAAAAACACCCCAGTGAAGAACGTTCTTATCACCCAGATCGGTGACTATCTAAAATTCCCGAAAAACTACATCGTGAATTTCGTGATTAAGAATGTGAAGAAGATGGTGCCGGAGTTTGATATTCCAGGTGCAATTGACTTCAAGGCCGCTGTTGAAAAAGGTGATGCTGGATCATTTAGAAAGCCGGCAGTGAAGCTCGAAGATATCGCGTTCCTTCAATACACTGGTGGTACAACTGGTGTAGCAAAAGGTGCGATCCTTACTCACAAAAATATCGTGGCCAACATGGTTCAGGCCCGCGCCTGGATCAAGAACAATATCACAGAAGGGCAGGAGATCATCATTACTCCGCTTCCGCTGTATCATATTTTCTCTTTGACTGCGAACTGCTTCATCTTCAGTTCGATCGGTGCCCTTAACGTTCTGATCACTAACCCAAGAGACATTCCTGGTTTCGTGAAAGAGCTTTCTAAGTGGAAGTTCACGGCCTTTACTGGTGTGAACACACTTTTCAATGGTCTCTTAAACAATGAAGGCTTCAGAAAGCTTGATTTCTCTCACCTACGTTTAACTCTAGGTGGTGGTATGGCCGTTCAAAAAGCAGTTGCTGAACGTTGGAAGCAAGTGACAGGTAAGCCTCTGATTGAAGCTTATGGTCTGACTGAAACGTCGCCGGCCGCTTGTATTAACCCAATGACATTGAAAGATTATAACGGCTTTATTGGTCTACCCATCTCTTCTACTGATGTTGAAATCAAAGATGATAATGGTAAGACGGTTCCTCTTGGGGAAATCGGCGAACTTTGTATTCGCGGCCCACAAGTGATGGCCGGTTATTATAATCGTCCTGAAGAAACAGCGAAAGTGATGACTCAAGATGGTTTCTTCAAGACTGGTGACCTTGGTTTCATGACTGAGCAAGGCTTTGTTAAGATCGTTGACCGTAAAAAAGACATGATTCTTGTTTCAGGCTTTAACGTTTATCCGAATGAGCTTGAAGATGTGGTTGTTCAGCACGAGAAGGTTCTTGAAGTGGCGGCCATTGGTATTCCTGATGAGAAGTCAGGCGAAGTGGTGAAACTTTTCGTCGTGAAAAAAGACGATTCACTGACAACAGAAGAGCTGATGAAGTTCTGTCGTGAGAATCTTACGAGTTATAAAGTTCCTAAGCAAATTGAGTTCCGTAAAGAGCTTCCGAAATCAAATGTTGGTAAGATCCTTCGTAAAGATCTTCGTGCTGAAGTTCTCGCAGATAAAAAGTAATTCATTTCACGGGGACCAGCCACAGGTCCCCGTTTTTTACAACCCCCTGTCTCATTTTTCCTGCATCTCACGCGTCATAAAACTCCACTGAGACAATTAAGACTCCTAGAAAACTTTTTCAAAAGAGTCTCAGATGAAAACAAAATTGTTCGGTGCCCTTGTATTCAGTTCTCTCATTGCTGGTCAGGCGCTCGCTGGCGACAAAATCGTTGGTGGTGTTAAAGTTACAGATCTTAAAGAAGCTCCATATATGGTTAGCCTAAGTGGTGTTTGCGGTGGAAGTATCATCGCGAAGAACTGGGTCCTAACTGCTGCTCACTGTGCTGGTTATTTCTCTCAAGCTAAAGGCGGAATCCTTAATCTTAAAGATCAAGGTGTTTCATACAGAGTGAAAAGAGTGATCAAGCACCCTGAATATAACCGCAATACTTTCAGCCACGATTTCGCTCTGGTTGAGCTTACTGAATCAATCGATTTCAGAACAACTGGTCTTAAAGCTGTGAAGCTAGCGACTCCAAAGTTTGCTTCTGAAGGTAATCAAGCTCCAGGTGTGGACGCTACTGTTTACGGCTTCGGTGATATCGCTGAAAACCGTGACAACTACACGAAAGACCTTAACAAAGTTATCGTTCCAATCGTTTCTCACGAAGAGGCCAACCGTGCTGAGTCTTACGATGGTGCAATCGACGATACAATGATCCCTGCTGGCTATGCGGCCGGTGGTAAGGATTCATGCCAAGGTGATTCAGGTGGACCACTAGTTGTTTTCGATGGCCGTAACGATGCTGTTCAAATTGGTGTTGTAAGTTGGGGCGAAGGCTGTGCGGGTGCGAACAAGTATGGCGTTTACTCGAACGTTTCTGGCGCTTACGAGTGGATTAAAACAACAACTGGCGCCCTATAGGACCAGATGTTAATTGATTCCTAAAACTTAAGTGGGGTTTCGCAATCTGTCAGCTAATGTAAGAAAAGATTTATTTCCTCTTTTCGTTAGCTAACCTTAAGATTGATGTAAGCAATACATTTAAGAATCAAGGACGATTACAGACGAGAGAGGGATTTCTCGCCTTAAAAAGATTAGCCGAATTGGCCCACTGTGCAGGTGGGCCTTTTTTTTGCCCGGAAAAACACCATGAACATTCGTCTTTATCAAAAATCGGACTCACTTCCGCTAGCGGAGTTGTTTTTTAACACCATCCGCACGGTGAATCGAAGCCATTACTCTGATGAACAAGTAAAAGCCTGGGCGCCTGATCTTTCTTCATGGGACATGCAGGGCTGGGAAAAGAAATTCGAAAATAAATGGGTTTTTGTGGCCCAGGAGAGTGATGTTCTCGCTGGCTTTGGAGAGTTGGAACCTAATGGTCACATTGATCGCTTCTACATTGCAGAACATGCAGTAGGAAAAGGCGTAGGGCGATTAATTTATGCGGCGATTGAAGAAAAGGCGAAAGTGCAAAAGATCGAGCGTTTGTTTGTTGAAGCGAGTATTACGGCAAGGCCTTTCTTTGAAAAGATGGGGTTTGTCTTGGTGAAAGAACAAACGGTCGGAAGAAATAATGTGTTCTTTACGAATTTCGTGATGGAGAAAACGGTAGAAACACGGTGAACTGTGTTCCCTGATTAGGTTCACTTTCTACAGAGATCTTCCCTTTATGAAGAGCAACGATACGTTGAGAGAGATAAAGGCCAAGTCCAAATCCCCCAAAGTTATATTCAGAAACCGCACGTCCGAATTTTTCAAAAATCTTCGTCTTATCTTCTAAATTGATTCCAATCCCGTGGTCTTTTACTTTGATCGTAACTCCCTCGGCCTCAGTCACGGCAGAGATTTCAATCGGTCCACCATTTCCGAATTTAATGGCATTACTTAAAAGATGAGACATCAGTTTTTCAATTTTTCTTTCTTCCCATTGGCCCTTGCAGGATCCTTCGAATTTTAAATCCAGAGTAGAGCCACTGTTCTGAAGAGGATGTTTTAAATCATTTGCCACTTTTTCAATGACTGTTCTTAGATCAGTTTCGTTTACGGTTAAAAGACCTCCGAATGTGCCTTTTTTAGATGCTAGAAGAATATTCTCGACCAATTGATGGATACGACGGCCCTGCACCAGCGCCATATCGGCGGCATCAGTCATATCTTGGGGAGTAGATTTCTTTTTTGTTTCCCCGCGACTCATTTTCAATAAAAGCTGCAATTGAAACAACAAGACAGTGAGGGGAGTCCTAAACTCGTGGGCGGAAAGGGTCATGAAGGTTTCTCGCGCCTGGTTTGACTCCTCTGCCATTCTTTCGGCCGCTTCACGTTTACGAATATTGCGAATGAGAAAGATGTTCAGGATAAAAAGAATCAAAATAATGATGATCGCCACAATGATGTGAGGAAGATATTTTTTATAAATAGGCAGAGGATAGTTGATCATGACGGCACCGTCTGTGGCATCACTCAGAGGAATTTTATAACGTTCCATTTGCTTATAATCTAAGTAATAGCGAGAAGAACTTTTAGTAACGACCGGCGGGTGCTGTCCGTCCAAAACTTTGAGAGTTAGATCGGCCGCAATGCTTCCTTGTAAATGGCCATCCAGAAGCCACCCTCCAACGATCCCATAACCAAGTTGCATGTCCCACATTCCATAAACAGGAACATTTCCTCTCTGGCTAATCAAGCGAATGGCCTCACGAGAGGTGAAGATCTTCTTTGAATGGTCCATGGTAAAGTTTGTTACCAGAATAAGGGCATCGTCCGGCAGTTTATTCACTCGGTTCAAAATCTCATCCATATCTAAATCATGGAGCGTCGTGATGCGCACTTTATTTTTCCATTGGGGCATCAGTCGCTGAAATTCCTTCAACAAGACCCCGCTAATCTCAGTTGAGTCCATGATGACTGCAATTTCACTTGCCCGAGGATGGATCTTTAACATCTGATAGATGGTCGAGTTCCAATCTACGGTCTCGATGACTCCGGTCAAACGCGTCTGATCGGCGTAATCTCTGGGATCGTAATCATTAATGCCGGTGAAAATGAGATAAGCATGAGGAAAAAGAACGGGTCGTAATTCAAGTGCCAAGTCCAGGGCGGCATTATCAGTGGTGATCACAACGTCCCAATTCTTGCGAGCATATTTCATGCTGAGCTGTTTTTTGAAGTGCTGTAGGTTTTCTTTCAGCGGGAAGTTCTTCCAATCAAGATACTCGACCGGAATTTCTCTATCAGGGAAGGCCTTGTCGAAAGTATTCTGAAGCCCTTCCATCTGGAACTTGGTCCAGGGAAAGCTTTGGGAATAGGAATGAAGAATGAGAATTTCCGGACGTTCTTTTACCCCTGCATGGCAAATAACTGACATACATGCAAACCAAAGTGCTATTAAAGAAATCGGGGCATTCATATTTTGTTTCTTAATATTAATAAGACATTCCTATTATTGAAATAGTAAGTTAGAGGGCATGACTATGTCTTTACCGGAAACATCTGAAACGATCTTGATTGTGGATGATGACGAGTATATTCGCGAAATGCTTCTTATGGCCTTCAAGATGGAAGGTTATGAGGCAGTTGCGGTCGCCAACGGCCAAGAGGCGCTTGATTGGATGCGCATTTCGCCTAGGCCCTGCTTGATCCTCTTGGACTACATGATGCCTGTGATGAATGGACGGGACTTCCTGGCGGCGCTCGATGTCGATCCGGTGTTTTCGCAGGAGAAGTTAACGATTGTGATGGTGACCGCCTTCACCGTTGATAAGATTCATCCACGCTTAAGTGGTTTTTTAAGTAAGCCCATCGAGCTGGATAAGTTGCTGGAGATCATTGGCCGATATTGTCATTGTAAATCTTAGATCACACCTTTTAGCTTTTTAAGACTGCGCGACATAATGATAACTATTTGTTTGCCGTAGAAAACGCTCTCACCTTAACACATCTAGCAAGCTCATCCTGCGCTTCCATCCAGCCACGTTTCGCTAGACCAGTGAGCTTCTTAGCACTCTTCATGTGCTTTTCACTCATGATCAGGACTTCCTGGCTGCAAAGATTTAAAGGAAAGAGGCTTTCAAAATATATCTCAGACTTTTTATCCTGTTGTTTCCAGTCAAAGTTAGAGAGGCGTTTGAAGAAGTCCTTCACAAAAGTCTGAGTGAGTTCCGGATAGTTTACACCATTGAAGGTGCGGCCGGCCTCTTCCAGATCACTATAAGTAAAATCCTTATTCTCGAACAAATCAGTCCACATCTTACTCTTGTTGGCCTGGGTCGGGATCGCCGATCGTGCCGCAAGTGCCGTGCGTTTCCCAATGGTCGAGCCATCGCGTTTTAATTCGTCGTTAATGAGCTTTTCAGCATCCGCGTGACCGTTAATTGAGAGGTTCAAGATAATCGCCCAGCGGCGATCCTGATCCAGCGTCATGCCTTTTGGAGGTTCATTCTTCACAAGGATTGAGTGAAGTCTTTCCTGAGATTCCTTGGTCTGGGCCATGCCAACGTAGTAATCATAGAAACTCATTTGAGTGCTTGATTTTGGTTTCGCGCTTGTCATGCGCTCCCAGATGACTTTCTCAAATTCTGGAGCAACTGCGGCTCTCTCTGAAGGCGTGAGATACCATTGGTAAGTTTGTTTCATGAAGCTGTGGCGACCAAGAAGGCTTCCCAGTAACTGGTCATCTTTCTCCGTTTTAAGGGCCACAATCGCTGAGTTTAGAAAGTCTTGGGCCTTAAGCTCTGAGTTTCTCACCATCTGAGATAGCTTGTGCCATACCATGAGACGCGCAAGTGGATCCGGAAGAGCCGTAAGGGCCTCATTAACTTTCTTGATTGATGTTTCATCCAGAGAGTAAAGGGCGTAGTCCTGATCTCCTTCATTCGGAAGAATAAAGGCCGGGCATTTTGTGTCGGACACTGCGACCTCAGTTGATTCTTTCTCAAACATCACATCCAGTGACTTCACTTGTTTGAAGTTTTCGTCAAAGAAAGCGAGTTTCGCGCGGTGAGGAGAAAAGCTTTTTGAAGCATTTGGTTTTTGAGTAATCACAATCTTTGTAAGTGATCCATCAGTGCATTCTGGTTTTAAAGTCACGCGGTTTGGTCCCGCAGTCTGTAACCAACTCTTTGTCCATCCGTTCAGATCAACTTTAGAGGCCTTGGCAATGGCATTGATAAAGTCTTCGCGACGAGTGTTCTTGAAAGCATAGTTTTTAAAATAATCTCTCAGACCTTCACGGAAACCTTCTTCACCAACAAAGAAATGAAGTTGCTTCAAGGCGCTTGCACCTTTAGCGTATGTGATGCCATCAAAGTTACCGCGGGCAGTTCTAACGTCAGGAACATTGGTCTCAATCGGGTGAGTGGTTACTAATTGATCCTGCCAGTAGCCCCAGGTCTTGCCGTGGAAGAAATCGATCCAAGTGTCCTTAGCATTAAGAGCACGGTCTTGTGCCACACTTGCCAGATAGGAAGCAAAGCTCTCATTGAGCCATAGATCATTCCACCATTCCATGGTCACTAGATCTCCAAACCACATGTGGGCCATTTCATGGAGGATCAGTGAGTTTCTTTTGTCATAACGAATCTCAGGAACAGCGCCTCGGAAAATATTTCGCTCACTCATTGTCACGGCACCTGGATTTTCCATTCCGCCCCAAGCGAACTCTGGAACAAACACATGTGCGTATTTAGTAAACGGATATGGGTAACCAAAATACTCGTTGAGGAATTTAAGACCTTTTTTAGTGCTCTCCATGATGTTGTCGGCATCAACGTATTTCTCAAGAGACTTTCGGGCATAAAGGTAGATAGGTGTATCGCCGTATTTATCTTTCCATTCAACAAACGGGCCCGCACCTAAGAAGAATAAATATGTGCTGATCGGTTTGGTCTCTTTAAAGGCCACATACTTCTTTCCATTTACGACATTCTCAGAAACGATCATCTCGTTCTGAATGACTTTCCACTCGAGGGGAGCAGTCACGTTAACTTCAAAGGTCGCCTTTAAGTCTGGTTGGTCAAAACATGGAAAGAACCAGTGAGCATAGTAAGGTTCAAAATCTGTGTAAACGTATTCAGAACCGTCTTCTGGGTCTTTAGCGCGTTGAAAGCCTGAGGCCTCTTTGCTGTATTCACCCACGAAGAAAATAGTAATAAGTGTCTTTGGGGCCAGAAATTTGGCCGGAATATCAAAGCTTCCTTCTCGTTTTGGATACTCAGTGAGTTTAACTCCGTTGACTTCAAGGTTTTGAATGCTTTTATTTTTCCAGTCAAAAGTCAGTGGGCGCTTGAGATCATTAAGGGTTAGGCGAATAATCGCTTTACCGCTGTAAGTGTCCTGGTTTTTATCCAGATCGAAGGAAAGGTTGTATTTAACGTCCTTAATCTGAGCTCTTCTCATCTTCGCAAAATCGCGAGTAATGTTATCTTCCGATGGTCGAGTGGCGGCCAGTGCAGAAAGAGACAGGAGAACTAAAAGGAATAAAAATTTCATGGGAAACTCCGGGATTTTACGTGGGGAAATCTTATAAAATTGGAGTTCCGATAGGCCAACTATTTATAGCGTTTCTTATAATCCTGAGGAGAAATGCCCGTTTCTCGAATAAAGGCCCGCCGTAATGCTTCATTTGGCATTCCACAGAGGGAAGAAATGCGTTTCCAATCCATATTTGAGGCCTCCAGAAGCTTCTGCGCCTTCTCAATCCGGAGCTTTCTTAAGTGCTCCGCCGGGCCATGATTAAAAATTAATTTAAACTGACGGGAAAAATTGCGTGGACTCATGCCGATATGCTGGGCCATCTCCTCTACAGAGATATCTTTCTTAATGTTCTCCTGAAGCCAAAGATTCAAATCCGTGAATTGGTCTTTCTCTTTTTCCTGATTCAAAAGCATCTGGCTAAACTGTTTCTGATTTCCGCTACGACGCAGGAACAGCACTAGACCTTTCGCAATTTGCAGGGCCGCTGCCGCACCAAAATCTTCTTCCACTAAAGCGAGTGCCAGATCAATGCCGGTACTGACTCCGGCGGAGGTATAGACCTTGCCGTCTTTGGTCCAGATGGAAGAGATATCTAACTCAACATCTTTAAACTGATTCTTAAAAGACTGCTCCCACATCCAATGAGTGGTGGCCTTCTTGTTTTTGAGAAGTCCCGATTCCGCGAGAATGAAAGCACCTGTACAAACTGAACACAAGCGACGTGTGGATTTGAATTTAAGCTTGATCCAATCGAGAAGTTCTTTTGAAGGTTTTTTATCCGGGTTTCCCGTCACAATCAATGTATCGATGGGACCTTTGTAGTCTTTAAAGTATTTGTCGGCAACGACTGTAATTCCACTATGGGCCTTAAGAGTTTTTGATTTCGTCGAAGAAAGAAGAACAATTTTATAGTTCTCTTTATAGAAGTTTGCGGCAGTGAATATTTCTACTGGCCCGAAGACATCTAGACCTTGAAGAGGAGAGTGGGCAATGAAAACGATGGTGCGCATAGTATCGTCCTTGGCATAAAAAGGTTATTTTATGACATTTAAGCAAGTCCTGAAAGAAGCTATTCTTAGAATATGAAAAATCTATTTAGAATGACGGCCTTACAGACTGCTTACATCGGAACAAAGGTGTTGGGAGATATTTCTCCTCTCATAACTGGTAAATTAGGGACCTTTTTGTGGTTCACACCCCTTATAAAGAGGCCCCATAAAAACCTTTCAGATCTTCTCACTCAAAGTGAAGTTCAAAAGATATCATTTAAAGATTCGTATATTACAATCCGAAATTTTAATAGATCGGGAACGAAATCCCGGCTGGTAATGGTCCATGGTTGGGGTGGGCGATGGGATCAATTCTCTGAACTCATAAACTTTCTCATTAAGAACGGTCATCCGGTGACCTGTTTTGATTTTCCGGCACATGGTGAATCACCGGGACTTAGTACGAATCTTCATGAATGGTTTGAAATTTTGAAGAAGACCGAAAGCCTTTATAATGATGATCCCATCTATGTTTGCCATTCATTTGGATCAGTTGCCGTGACACATGGGATTTTAGAGATGAATCTTCGAGCGAAGGCCCTGGTTATGGTGAATTCTCCCAATCAATTTGATTTTTTGATTCAGCAGTTTTCTAAGAAGATTAATCTGAATAAAAAGGCCGTTCCGTATTTAGTGAAGAATGTCCTGAATACGGTTGATGGTGCTGATAAAATGACTACCATTCCTTTGAGAAGGCTATCAGTGAAACTACCTGTCATGTATGTCGCCGATGAGAATGATCGTGAAGTGCCTTTTACCTTACACACAGAAGCAAAGGAAATCTTCGGTGAAAACTTTGTGACATTCAAAAACTTCGGGCATAATCGAATCTTGAGCGCTAAAGAATTTCACCAGGCGCTAGAGAACTTTTATGCAAAAGAAATTACTGATCTTCGTCTATAGCCTTATCGCAATTCTTGCACTGGTTTTGTGCTGGCAAGAGAACTTTACTTATGCTGGCTTTGGTCTCATCGAAGGCTGGTGGATGTTTATCGTGGACACGCAGGCCAATCCGGCGGCAAGATCCGTGACCTATGACCTCTTTTTCTTCTTTACTGCGGCGTCAATTTTCATATGGAGAGAAGGAAAGAAGCTCGGAATGAAATTTGTCTGGACCTATATTTTGTTTGGATTTGTGATCGCCATTAGTGTGACGTTTCCATTATTTCTCATTCATCGAGAACTTAAAAAATCGTAACGTGTTTTCATTTAATTTTAGCAATTAACTGATAGCCATTCAGCAGGGGAATCTTGCTGATGAAAGTGATCTGAACTTTTTCCCATCCTACAGACGGAAGACTTGGGTGATAAACGATATCAATCTTGGTTTTCTTATTTGTTGGTAGAACCTGGATGAAATAAGCGTTCTTCAAATTTCCAAAATCGGCTTTCTTCACAAACTTCAAAATAGCTTTGGGAATGGCCAGGCTCTTTTGATTTTCTAGATTCTGATATCCGGCCTCGGTCTTAAACTCGTCAGGAAATTCCATGACAGTTTTACCTTTTAGAAGCTTTGATGGAACCGGGACCCAGTCCTTCTTCTTCACATCATAGTCCATTTGAACTTTAAATTTGGCCGTTTCAGGGAGGATGTGGACTCTGACCTTACCGCTTTTATGAAGTTTTCCCGCAAGGACATTATAATTGGCGTCAGATTGGGCAAGAACAGAAGAAGCAATGAATAGAAAAATGAGCATTAATTTCATCAGGTCATTTTATGGAAGACCATGAGAGTTATGCAAACTTTTACGCGCGTCACTTATTCGGTAAATTTGTTCAAATAGTCCCAGGCAAAGAAAAGGCTTTCGTCTTTGAAGCCACATACTGAATAAGCGTTTTTCTTTTCATCGAAGATCGTCTTTAATTTCCCTTCCATGCGGTCACAGAGAATTAGTGCTGGGTTGAAGATGTCTTCATAATCTTTTGCATTAACTTTTTTCAGCTTCTTAAAATCTTTAATTTTGATCTTTTCCAATGCCACGCACTTCGAAGCACAGCTTGCTGGGCGATAGACTCTTATGGAATCAACCAATTCAGTGGGAACTTTCTCTTTTTGATTCATGTCGCGAAAGAAGATATCTGCTGATTGAGCAGTAGTAGCAAGGGTTATACCTACAAAAATCATTAAAAAATTATTTCGTCTCAATTTGTTGTAACCCGGTTGAATGTTTCAGAATCTTTTTTGCCGAAATCCATCCGTGAAGAGGACCGTTTTTTCCCCACGAATTTCTAATATTCAGCTGGCATTCCCCTTTGTGCCATCTCATTCCATTGATCACTACGGCATGAGAACCACATGAACCAGAAACAAGAAGCCCGGAAAGTCCTGGAAGAGACTCATTTGCGCAAAAGGTGTAGCCAATGCTTCTTCCCTTTTGGAGCATGGTCTTTACAAGCTCGACTTTTTTCTCCAAAGGGACTTTCTCTTTCATATCTTTAATGATCGTCATGTTGTACAACTTGCTTTGATCAATGTGCGAGTAATCAATTCTATCAGTCGCACAACGCTCATTCTTGAGAGCGCTATACAAAAAGCTGCTCCAGTCTTTGATTTTTGGATCGAGAAGAAGGGCCTTTACAGTCTCATCAGTAACATCAGTTCTTGAGATAGAGCGCTTAAGAAGGTCTTTGAACTCATCAACAAATTTATTTAATTTTTTAGCGTTGGCCTCTTCCTGACAATTTTCCAGAGTGATCTGAAGTGCCTGGTACTCCTTGTAAAGATCCCTTAACTTTTCATGGATACATCGAGGTCCAGTATTGGATAGACCACAGAGAGCACTTCCTTGGGTCACGAAGGAAAAGTCTTTTTCAAAGCAAGCTCCATTAGATTGAGCACATTGAAGTCCCATACTTATAGAGCGGCCTTCGTTTTTGGCCAAAAGAGTTTTTCTGCAACTTGAAACATCCAGAGGGGAGATGTTTATACCACAATTATTTTTATCCCTTAGACAGGCGTCTTCTGAGAGAAGAGCACTACTTGCAAATGCCCAGCAGAGACCATGTCCATCTTGATCCTGAACTGGACCAAAACGATCGGAATAGTCAAAGTTAGGACAAGCACTCTGATCTATGTCTTTGGAAAAGCATGGTAATGAAATTAGAACAATTAGAATTAACCATTTCATGCTTTAAGGTTACTGAATAAAGGAGTTCAGATGAAGGTGGGTAATATCTTCTGGACCTAGACCATCCACTCAAGGTTTGTTTTGGGAACTCTTGGAACCATAAGCTCGCCCTGATACAGGATGGCCTCGCCTACTAAGTTATGGCACAGGAAGTAGGGCATACTCTCCGAGAAACCATAGGCCCCTGCTCGTTTAAATTCTAACCAGTCCCCTGGTTTCAAATTTGAAGGTAATTGAAACGTTCCTAAATTATCCAGGGCCGTGCAAAGCGGTCCATGAACCTGGTAGCGAGACAAAGATGTCTCCTGGTTCATAAATGCCTCACAAGGAAAAGATTCCCCGACCAATGCGGGCCGTGCCATGTGATTAATACCACCTTCAGTGACCACCAGGTTTTCACCACGAACAGTTTTTACATCAACCACACGTGTGAAATAAGAACCAAATTTTCCAATGGAAAAACGCCCGAGCTCGAGCCAGATTTTTTGTAGTTCGTATTTAGATTTGATTTCCATTAAGAGAGCGTGAACGTCTGAAAAATGAAGCTCACGCTCATCTTTATAAGACAGACCCAGGCCACCACCCAGATCAATGACTTTCATTTCAAAACCCATTCCATGAGACATCTTCTGACAAACTTCCACGGTGTGTTCCCAGACAGCGCGAAGTTTATCCAGATCAAGAACATTGCCCCATTGGAAACAATGAACACCCATCACATTTACGTTCTTGAAATTTGCGAGGTTCACGTCCTGCCAATCACTCACTCCCAAACCGAAAGGAGTAATAGCAGATCCCCCGAGTATACTTTTATCGCCTTCCCATTCAAGCTGCACCCGTAACAAAACGTCTTGTTTGCGGCCCAATTTTCCAGCAATTTCATTCAGATCTTTTAATTGATTAATACTTTCAATGACGATGGCCTCAACATCAGTTTCCAAAAGCCTTGCGAGATAGCTTTTGGTTTTCGCAGGACCAGTGGCAATTAAGTTCTTCGGACCGAAACCAGAATTGCGCGCCTGTTGAAGTTCACCCATGCTGGCCACATCAGCACCGAAACCATTCTTGTTTAAGATGCGTAGGATTTCAGATAAGGGATTCGCTTTAGTGGCATACCACACGCGAACATCCGGATGAAGAATCGCTTTAATGCTTTGGATATGAGCTTCGAACTGATCAAGGTCGTAAAAGTAAAAAGACGATTGGAAACGGCTAATGACTTCTCTGACGTGATCAGTTCGATTCATGGGACTACCTTAAAAGAGATTCTAGTTCTAAAGCGGCCGACGTCTTAGCGTCTTTGTACTTGATGATCATGGCACATCTCATAGAGAGACCCTGAGCTTTTGCCCACTCATTCGTTGCTGGACGAGATCCCGTCACAACTACGGCGTATGGAGGGATCGGCTCACCGATTTCAAGCACACGTTGATTCACGCAATCGTACACAGGCACACCACGAGAAAGAATTGTTCCAGGAGCGATCACTGCACCCTCTGAAACTTGCACACCTTCAACAATCACGGCCCCTGCACCGATAAACGCGTTGTCTTCGATTACTACTGGAGTTTGTCCAACTGGCTCGAGAACACCACCGATTTGTACACCCGCTGAAAGGTGAACGTTCTTCCCAATCTGAGCGCAAGAACCGACCAGGGCGTGGGAGTCGACCATGGTGCCGGAATCCACGTAAGCTCCCACGTTGATATAGGCCGGAGGCATGATGATCACTCCTGAGGCAACAAAAGCACCTCTACGGACAGATGATCCGCCCGGAACCATACGAACCTTATCTTCAACTTTAAATTCACGTGCAGGAAGGTTGTGCTTATCCACGAATCCACCTGCGAATTCTTTTAACTCTCCAGCTTTGAAGGCCGCGAGAATGGCCTCTTTAACTTCTTTTTGAGCGACCCATTTACCATCTACTTTTTGAGCAGAACGAACGAGACCTTTTTCTAATAGATCGAGTGTTTCTTGCCAGTTCATTACTTTACCTCTTTGTACCAACGTGTAACTGCGGCGTGAGCTTCCAGTACTGGAGTCGCTGACGTCATATCTTCATGCGAAAGTGGTGCCATCATCACTGGTGTGCGGATCACTCCACGTTCTGCCAGAAGACGTTTCACCGGAACTGGATTTGAGCAAACGAATAGGCTATTCGAAGCTTTTGTCCAAAGTTCTTTTGCATCGAAAGTTTTCTTCAAACATTGTTCAACATACAGATGTGTTTCTTTAGGCCAGGCGTTTGAAGCAACAGAGACCAGACCTGCAGATCCCGCGTTCGCAAAATCCGGCATAAGGGCATCGTCACCACAGTAAACAGCTTTACCGCCCGCGGCCTTAAGATATTCTTTGAATTTTTCAACTGAGCCCGAAGCTTCTTTGATCGCCCAGAAGTTTCTGTGATTAGACAGACGAGAGACCGCTTCAGTCGACATGGCAACTGCCGTTCTGCCTGGAACGTTATAAAGCATACAAGGACGTGTTGAGTGATCCATCAGCGCTTTAAACCAGTTGTATTGTCCGATTGGACCTGGCTTGGCATAATGAGGAGTCACTAAAAGATACGCATGAACATTCAGGCGCTCTAGATACGTGATCCACTCTTTTTGTTCTTCCAGAAGGTTTCCACCTACACCCACCATAATTGGAGAAGCTGGCTTCATTTTCACTACGTGCTCAATGATCGACATTCTCTGAGCTAAGTTCAGGTTAAGTGCTTCGGCCGTAGATCCAAGGATCAGTAGACCGTTATCTGAAGAGTCCTGTTCGTTCACTACCCGAGTGAGTGACTCAAAATCTACTGTGCTATTTTCCAGTAGGGGAGTGACGACGGCCGTCCAAAGTGCGTAATTGTTTAAGTTCATGACTTCTCCTTTAAAGGGATAAGTGACCTTCCACTACTTTTTGAAAAGCATGGAGGCCCGGTTTCATATTGTTTTTTGTAATGTAGTTTGCGGCCCAAACTGCCCCTTCTGCAAACAGTCGGCGGTCTTTTGCCTCATGTTCGAGGCGTAGAATTTCTCCTGGAGTCTCAAGTGTGAGCGTATGGAGACCCACCACATCGCCTGTGCGCTCAGAGGTAATCTCACAAGGCTCCTGTAGCCACTCTTTCATTGAAAGTGCAGTTCCAGATGGAGCATCAAGTTTTTTAGTATGGTGAACTTCATGGATGGAAAGCGTCTTCTCTTTGAAAAGCCCATCTACCTGATGAAGTCGTTCGATTAATTGTTTGAGGACAACTACCCCAAGAGAAAAGTTCGTGGCAAAAATCCACGAAACATTTTTCTCCTGGAGAGTCTTGTCAAAATTCACAGGCCACTTAAAACCAGTAGAACCAGTCACTACCGGTTTCTTCGTTTCAAGCAAAACGGGGATTAGCGCCTCAAAGGCCTCTCCTGGGAGGAAAGATATAATCACGTCGTGCTTAATCAATTTGTCGTAGGTCGGAACATTGCTTGAATCAAAGACTTCTACGTCTTGAGCAAACTCAAGGACCTTTGATCCAGTCTTTCCTTTACCGAGTAAGGCTATTCTCATACTTCCTCGATAAGTGTTTTATGAAGTTTCTGAATAACAGATTTTGAATCTTCTTCTTTCACCAGGAAGTTAAAGTTGTATGATGAAGCACCTAAGCTCATCATACGGATGTTAACTGCATCAATAGTTGAGAAAATTGTTTTTGCTAAGCTTGGTTTCAGTGTGAGCTCGTTACCAATGAGCGAGATCAGCGAGTAGCCGGCCTCAATGTTGATATTTCCAACAGTCTCAAGGTCACGGATGAACTTCTCGTTTTCGAGTGTGGCATTGTCCACTGTCACGGCAACTGAGATCTCAGAAGTCGTTACACAGTCCACTGAAACACGGTGACGACCAAACACTTCAAATAGTCCTGACATGAATCCGTAAGCGTTATACATGCTAGGAGTTGTAATCGTTAAAAGTGCTTGAGCATTTCTTTTCGTAATCGCACGTACGGCCGGACGGTGATCCACGGAAGTTCTGATCCAGGTTCCTGGGAGGTCTTTTTCAAAACTTGATCCGACGAAGACCGGGATATTCTTACGAACGGCCGGTGCGATAGTTGCAGGATGAAGAATCTTTGCCCCGTATTGGGCCATTTCGCCCGCTTCTGAGTATGAAAGCTCAGGGATAATACGAGCTGTTGGGCACAGTCGCGGATCGGTTGTCGCTACACCCGCCACATCTGTCCAAATTTCTAGAACATTTGCTGAAATACCTTCAGCGAAAAGAGCTGCAGAATAATCAGAGCCGCCACGACCAAGAATTGTCGTGTTGCCTTCTGAGTCTCCGCCGATGAAACCTTGTGTGACATAAACTTGATCTCCAGAAAGATTCATTCTCGCCATAGCTTCTCTTTCAATGACGTCAATCTGAGGAGTAGCTTTGCCGAAGTTTGAATCGGTTTTAATGACGGTACGAGCGTCTAATAGTGTAACTTTTTTGTTAGGAAGAGCAGCTTGAAGAACGTCACGGAAGATAAGTGACGACATTCTCTCACCTAATGAAAGGATGTGATCGTAAGCGCGTGGTGTGAGTTCTTTAAGTAATGAAATATTCTGAACAAGAAGATCAAGTTCAGTGAAATAGCTTTGAAGCATGGCCACAGTCTGTTCTTGTCCACCAGCTTGTCCTGCAAGACCTAAATGTCTTTCTTTAACTGAGAAAACTAATTTCTCGCAATCATCCATGCGCCCTTGAGATGCTGACTTCGCGATTTCAATGAGTTTATCGGTCGTGCCAGAAGTTGCAGAAACCACAACGACGGTTGATTTACGTTCAGCACTGATGAGAGCACTTCTTTGCATAGAAGTTAGATCACCCATGGAAGTTCCACCAAATTTCGAAACGATAAGTGCGTGCGACATTTCAGATCTCCAAGTTGGAAATTAGTCTAAAAATTATATGTAGTGGGGGAGAAATAGGATAGGTAAAGGTAAGAAAATCTTATACCTACCTAAAGCACCCCACTGATTCTTTATTATCTCAGTGACAGTCTTGGGGATTCAGCCCCAACAACCAATGATTCGCTGATTTAAAACTCATGAATCACTTCGGCGACCCTTCCCTCAAAAGTTGGTTTTAACGGCTTTTAATCCTTCCAACTTTCTACCTAACGATCGCGCCTCTCTAGGCAACAAATAGATCATAGACAATTAAATTTGAAATTCCAAGTTTACTTTTAAATTTTTTTCGAGCTATCTAATTTAAGAGATCTCTAAAACTCAAACGGAGAGTTAAGACATGAAGAAAGTTGGATTTATTGGATGGCGTGGAATGGTAGGATCAGTTCTGATGGAACGCATGAAGGAAGAAAATGATTTTTCTCACATGGAATCTTACTTCTTCTCTACTTCTCAGACAGGTGAAGCGGCTCCCAAAATGCCCAATTCACACGATAAGCTTCTAAGTGCAATGGATTCTAAAGAACTCTCCAAGATGGACATTCTTGTCTCTTGTCAGGGTGGCGATTACACCACAGAAATGTTTCCGCTTCTTCGTAAAGAAGGATGGAATGGAATCTGGATCGATGCGGCCAGTACACTTCGCATGAAAGACGATAGCGTGATCGTGCTTGATCCGGTTAACCGTAACAACATTCAGGAAGCGATTAATAAAGGCACTAAGAATTTCGTAGGTGGTAACTGTACAGTGTCCCTACTCTTGATTGCTTTACACGGTCTTTTCAAAGAAAACATGGTGGAGTGGGTGAGCTCGATGACTTATCAAGCGGCCTCAGGTGCCGGTGCTAAGAACATGATCGAGCTTCTGGATCAGATGAAGTCAGTAGGAACTGCGTTCTCTGCAAATCCTGCGGCCGATGCTTTGACTCTTGAAAAACAAATGACGTCTCTTATGACGAGTTCTCAATTTCCCACTCAAAACTTCGGTCATCCGCTGGCCCTGAACGTTCTGCCATGGATCGATTCAGAAATGCCTTCTGGTCAGTCTAAAGAAGAATGGAAAGCTCAGGTTGAGGCGAATAAGATCCTTCAGTCACAAACAATCATTCCAATCGATGGAACATGTGTGCGCGTGGGAGCTCTTCGCTGTCACTCACAAGGTCTAACGATTAAATTGAAAAAATCAGCTCACCTTTCAACGGTTGAAGAGATCATTGCTTCAGCTAACGACTGGGTTCGATTAGTTCCAAACAATAAGCCAGATACTTTGAAGGCCCTTACTCCAGCAGCGGTTTCAGGCAAAATGCATGTGCCAATCGGTCGTATCCGTCCGATGACTATCGGAGACTCTTACTTCAACGCTTTCACGCTTGGTGATCAGCTTCTTTGGGGTGCCGCTGAACCACTTCGTTGTGTTTTAAGACAAGTGCTACAAAGCTAATTTTCACTCACAAATTCATCAAAATGAGGGTCCTTCGGGGCCCTTTTTTATTACCTGAATAATACCTGACAAATCGCATCGGTTCATTTATGCTCATTCGCCAATATTTAAACTAGATCAATTTTACTATTAAAACTGATTTAGTTTTTCTATACTGTTTTTATACCTCATAAGGGGAATTATGCGACAGAACGATGCGTCTTAGGTTTTTGTTCTGTGGAAATAGGGCATGTAGGGAGTTCAAAAATGGGCAGTGAATCAGTTTTAAAGCGGCTTTTGCAGAAAAAGCCTGAGGCAGCAGCAGCTGAACCCATCGTAAAACATTTCGTTGAATCAAAACCCGCACCGGCCTTCAAAAAGAAAGCCCAGAGAAAACCCGGGCGTCCCGCCAAGGAAGAATCTAAGAAGGCCCGTAATTTCACCCTGTGTCTGGCACCGGAATTTTTAAAGTTCCTGGACAGCATGGTGGTTAAAGACACTAAGATCCAGGGCCGCGGCCGCAAAATCCGTTTTATTATTGAGCGCTTTATCGAGCACGAAAAACGCAGCCTTGGGCACATGCGAGTTTTAAAAGAGTCCTTAAAGACCGTGCAACTGGAGCTTAAAGGTTTTGAGGGGAGAGTAAAGAAGGGCGAAAAGCTTGAACTTACAATCAAGGAAAGGGCCACGATTACAAAGACCGTTGATCAGGTCATGCTCCTTCTCAAAGTTTTAAACTATACCCCAAAGGCCCTTCAGAAGATGCTTCCTCGTGAAGACTGGGCCCTACTCTCGTTTTGTCTGGATTGGAATTCTAATAAAAGAGTCGTTCTATGAATCTCGAAGTCTTTAGTGATTTTAAACTCACCAAATCCGGCCGTGTTGATCGGAACAAACTCTATTACGGCTTCATCCATAACTTCAGTTCTGAACATACGCGTGATGCTTACACGCGTGATCTTCGAAAATTTTTGGGTTTTTTGCAGGATCATTTTCGCTTTATTGATGAGACACGTGTGGAACACGCTCATGTGGTGGCATTTAAAGATCTGCTTTTAAAAGAGGATTATTCACCTCGTAGCGTGAACCGCATTTTAGCGACCCTTTGGTCTTTCTATGATTACTTGATGGATTTGGATTTAATTGAAAAAAATCCAGTAGGGAGAGTGAAGCGATTTAGCATCCCCAAAGAAGTGAAAACTCAGGATCTTTCAGATGAAGAAGTAGTTCATTTACTGGCCGCTATCAATACTGATCTACCTTCAGGAAAACTGCATAAAGCGATTCTTACGTTGTTCTTCACCACAGGTATGCGCCACCGAGAGGTCTCGCATCTGCAGTTTAAAAATCTGGATGAACAAAATGGTTTCACAGTTGTGAAGTATTTCGCCAAAGGACATCGTGAAATGGTCACACCATTAAACCCTAAGGCCGAAGCAGCACTTTCCGAATATCTTCAGTGGGCCGAATCCGCTGGATACACCATGACCCAGGATGATTACATTTTCAGAGGTACTAAGAATAATGTGAATCGCCCACTGGATCCCAAGACTCTTAATTACATTATAAAAAGATACGCCAAGATGATTGGTGTTAGGGGAGACATCACCATTCACTCGGCCCGTTCAACCGTAATTGGTATGTTATTAGATAAGGGACATGCTCTGGAAAGAGTGGCCGATTTTGTTGGCCATAGAGATATCTCAATGACGAAGGCCTATAATAAGAGAAGACAAAAAATTCATCAGTCGCTTTCTCTGGATTTATAATTGACTTAATTTCCTCTTAAATTGAATTAGTCTTTCCCGCATAACTACAATGAGATTAAGGAGCACTTTTATGAAGTACCTTTTATCTCTTTTGTTACTTTCAACCTCTGCATTTGCTGTGAAGAAATTCACAGTGGTCGAAGAAGTTCGTGAAATTGATTACGATGACAGCCGCCAGGAAATGATTGTTTCATTCTGGGGCAATGGTAAGGTTTTTCGAATTTCTGAAGGGGATGCCGTGGCACCTTGTTTGAAGAATGCTTTCCAGGCACAGATGCAGGTGAAACTCAGTTTTGAGGAAAATGCAGATGATATAAAAGGATGCAAACTCGTTAGTCCATCAGCTCCAGTGAGGTAATTTATGAAATACTTAATCTTGGGACTTTTTATTTCAGCAGCGGCCTTTGCTAGAGATCCGTATGGAACGGACTTTGTGAGAACCATTACATTCGATGATACTTACAAGGAAATGACAGTGAAATTCCTTGAAGACAAACATGGTGTTTATCAAATCGCTGAAGACAGCCGCGCTGGGAAATGTTTAAAGAATGCCTATCGTGGACACGTAAAAGTTAAGCTTCATTTTTCAGATGATGGGAAACAAATTGAGAACTGTGAAATGATGCCTATGATTCCTGAAAATATCACCGGTAACCAACAGATCTAAAATAAAAGGTGGGCGTTACTTAGTGAACGTCCGCCAGTTTTTCATTTCATATCCAGAATCCAATAGAAATTTTGTGACATAACCACGGCAGGATTTCAGGAAATAATTCTCCTGAATTTGACCGTTGGAAATGATCCGAGGTTTGCACGGGATCTGGGCGAAATTCTTATCCATATTTTGCTGAAGAGTTTGGTTCGTTAGAACCAGGGAGATCTCATTGGGATAGGTCTTATTGAACTCAAAAGTCGCTATATCAGCGGCCATTAAGGGCCCGGAAACCAGGGAAAAGGTGATCAAAGAAGCCTTAAAAAGCCTAAAAGTGTCTGCACGATAAGAAAGATTATCGTGCAGAGCGTTAGGTGATTTCAATTAGATATCCAAATGAACCAGGCGTTTAAAGTCCTCTTGGCTCAATTTACCTTCAATGATGGCCATCTTAGAAACAACCATGGCCTTCTCAAATAAGGCCCTTTTTTCAACCGGAATTAACCCTAAATCGATGTGTCTTTCATCGTTAACTCCGTTGTCCTTCACGACCGTTTTTAATAGCTCAATCGCCTGTTCTAATTCCATATAAACTCTCCGAAAACGAATAAAGGTTTCTCCATGTTTTATCATGGGAGAAACCTTTAATTCAATGAATGTGATGTGAAAATTAAGCGGCTTTTGGTGCCGGGATAGCTTCGTCGATCAATTGAGAAAGAACGTCTTCAGAAAGTCCGTCATATTGGGCGGCCTTGCAAATAACTCTAAGTTTGGCGTTTAGCTTACCTAGATCCATCCTTGTTTTGTGATCAGTTTCACTCTCAAGAATGGCCTCGTGGATCAGATCACGGTACTGACATACCAGTGCCTCTTGGAAATTTTCTAAGTTTCTAACGTTCAAACGTGCCTCCCGTGTTAGACAGCCAACAATCGTGCTGATGGACCATTTTATCGGCAGCCTGGCCGCGAACTATAGCTAATTTATCAGGTATTTTAAGGAATCAATAAGATAGGGGACTTATCCCCCGAAATCTCCTCCCCTCATAACCCCCCTATTTTTTATTCTCTGACAATTATCCGGGGCATGTTACGATTTCTTCATGTCAAAAAATCTGGATAAGTTCTTATTCCAAGGTGAAAGTTTTCTCCCTGGAAACAAGGTTCAATTGCGCCTGGGTCTAATGGCCCTTCTTCTGAATAGAAACGTCCTGATTGAAGACGTGCCTGGTATGGGTAAAACCACACTCGTAAAATTCTTCGCCAAGGCAACAGGTCTTGAATTTCGTCGTATTCAATTTACCAGTGATCTATTGCCATCAGATATCCTGGGCGTTTCGATCTTTCACAAAGAATCAGAGCGCTTCATCTTTAAACCAGGTCCTATTTTTGGTGAACTCATTCTCGCTGATGAGCTCAATCGCGGAACTCCGAAAACGCAAAGTGCATTACTGCAGGCAATGGAAGAAAAACACGTGACAGTGGATGGGGTAGCTCACCAGTTACCGGAAAAGTTCTGTTTATTTGCCACTCAAAATCCAAGAGGGCAGTACGGCACCTATCCCCTACCGGAATCCCAACTAGATCGCTTTCTTTTTAAGTTCTCCATGGGGCACTTATCGAAGGCCGAAGAAATGGAGCTTCTGACAACTGGTCCTCGTTTAGAAAAACTCGATGATCTGGTACCGTTTATAGCGCCTCAGGAACTTAAGACATGGGAAGCTGAAATTCGCGCCGTGACTGTATCACCAACTTTGCTCGAATATTTAACGGATGTCCTGCAAGCATCTCGCAAAAAAGATGATATGTGGGGCCTTAGTCCTCGTGCTGGTCTTGATCTGTTAGAAGCCGCCCGTGCCTGGGCCTATTTTGAAAAAAGAAATTACGTCATCCCGGACGATATCCAAAACGTCTTTCCTTATGTGTCCGGACATCGCATGTTTTCTCAGCATTCACTAACTGCCAATATGGAGTTTATGAGGGCCCGCGAATTCATCTCAACTGTGGCCTTCGTTAAAGACAAATGAAGAAAGAACGGATTTACATCCTTCCGACCCGCATGGGTGGCTATTTAAATGGCCTGATCTTTCTTATGTTTTTACTCTCCGTTGGTTACAGTAATAATCTCCTACTAATATTTACGCTCTTTCTATTCGGATTAAACCTTATCTGGGTGATTCAAACTCATTTTCATCTTCATGGTTTGAAATTTGGAAGTGTGCAAGTCACGGACAATTTCGCGGAAGATCTGACATCAGTGAGTATCCATTGGAAAAAGGCCCCGGAAGGTCCGCTTAGTTGGGATCTATTACTTGATAAAGTTCCGGTGAAGACCTTTCATAACACCAAAGAACGCTCAGATGCTCATCTGGTTTTTCCTAAACGTGGCGTTTATCAATTCTCAAAATTAAAAGTTTCAACCTCCCAGCCATTTGGTCTGTACCGCGCGTGGATTACTTTCAATGTGGATGTCACGGCCTATGCATATCCAGTGAAAGCAAAAGACCTGGGTGTTTTGCCATCAACGCCGTCCCATACTGAGGGCGAAATCTCGACCATGAATAAAGGTCCCCATGATGTGTGGAACCTGGGCCCATATCAGGGCGAAGAATCCCGCAAAATTAGTTGGAAGCATTACGCTCGTTCCGGAGAGTTAGTGGTTAAAGAAGGCGAAGAACTCCAGGAAGCGGAAGTTAAGTTTGAACTCCATGGTCCAACTGAAGGGCAATTATCACAGCTTGCGACCCAACTGGTATATTGCTCTGATAAATCCATTCCGTTTTCTCTTAAAACTTCATCTGGCAAAACCGAGCATCAACTGCGTGAGTGCTTAAAGGAACTCGCGAAATGTTAAAAGAAGATCTGCGCCAGAATTTAGTGCTGATGGTATTTGCGGGACTGATGTACGAAGTTCTCACACCGGCGACTATGGTGTTTGTGATTGGCGGGATTGTGGCAGTTTCTTTCGGGATTAAGACGTCAAAACTCGTCAGGAATTTACTGGCATTAGGTGTGTTTGCATCTTATTGGATCAGCTATGGAAAAATCATTGATCCAGAAGTAGGGCTAAACTTTCTAACTTCCATCATCGTTTTAAAAATCCTCGAGAAAGAGTCGGACCGTGACCGTTACATGATCTTCTTTGGATTATTGCTCCTCATTTCCGCAGGCTCACTATTTGAGAAGACACTCACCTATGTTTTGTTTTTTGGCGTAAGCTTCATGGTTCTTATCCGAGATTTCTATTCATTCCTGGGCCAGAAATGGCGTTTGAAAGATCTAGGGAAGGCAGTGATTTGGGTCCTCCCCCTCACCTTTTTTATGTTCTTTTCAGTCCCTCGCCTCTTAAATCCTATCCCTCTTCAGGGCGGACAATCAGGGCCAGGGGAGATCGGGTATACCCCGGATGTGAATATCTCTCAGATTGAGTCCCTGGAAGGAAACAATTCTCCGGCCTTTCAAGTCCTGGTGAATAGACCCCTTAATCAGGAAGCTTTGTACTGGCGTGGAAATACTCTTATCTCAAATGATGGTTGGAACTGGAACCTCGCAAGTATTGAGCGTGGTGAACCAAAACGACTTCAAGAATTCGATCTCCATCCTGGAGAGTTAAAACAAACTTTCAGACTGTATAAACGCTCTGATTATTTCTTTGCCCTGGATACACCGATGGCCCTTAGCTTTGGTAAGGACATTTTTGAACTCCCGCAAATGAAGACCATGACTCAACGTCGTTATCAATGGATCCCACGCTATGAGGTCATCAGTCGTGCTGAGAGGCCTTTTGAAACCTTAGAGCATATGGATCAGTATCTGGGTCTACCATTACCTAAGAAAACCAAGAACTGGATTCTGGAGAATTTTAAAGGTTCTGATGTTAGGGAATTGGGTCGCAATATTCAGCGCTATTTCTATGACAAAGGTTTTAGTTATTCCCTGAGTCCAGGGAAAAGTTCATCTTTCGAAGAATTCATGCAGACTAAAAAAGTGGGACTTTGTTCTCATTATGCTTCAGCGGTTGCGATCATCATGCGGGCCAATGGCATTCCCACTCGTCTGGTATCAGGCTTTATGGGTGGAACTTATAATCAGTTCGCGGACTTTTATCTCGTAACTCAAAACGATGCTCACGTATGGGTCGAGGCCTTTGAAAACAATCGCTGGCAAAGACTAGATCCGACCGAATGGATCGCACCGGACCGTGTGCGTTTGGGTGGTGATATCTTCATGCAGTCCGTTCGTAATGGCGTTTATCAAAAAGATCGCTTTATCCGCATGCCTCGAATCTTCACGGACATGAAGCAGTGGTTTGGACAGTGGGATTTTCTATTTTATACGTGGCTGGAACAGGTGGATTATTACACTCAGGACGCCTGGCTTTCTCGTTATAAGTTCAAACGTCAGTGGCTCTTCTCAATTATTCCCATCATGCTTGTGGTCTTCATGGGTCTGTATACCTGGTACTTGTATTACTTAAAGGGCAAAGAAAAGGATTCAGACTTTCAGATCCTATGGCGTGAGTTTTATCAGAAAATGAATAAACGGGGACTCAACCTCTCGGTGACATCCCTTGAAGAGTCGGAAAATCTTATTAAAGAATCGAAGTTAAAGGACAAAGAAAAAGTCCTGAGCATCTGGCCGCAATTAATCCAGGAAACTTTCGGGAATACCCAGGGCCCAAGTATGGAGCTTCGCAAACGTATTCGGGATCTCTAGTCTACGACTTTAAAATCGGCGTTAACAACGTTTCCAGCTTGAGTTTGCTCTGCAGTCCTTTGGCGGCGTAAAAGGTCTTCATGGGCCTTTAACTGCGCCTCCTGAATCCTTTGCATGTTTTTATACATCTGCATAAAACGACGGATGAAATAGATCAGGAAAAAGACGAAGATAATTTTTAATAATCTCATGAAAAGAACATAGACCCGAGCTTCCGGAAAGGCAAGATTAAGTCTCCCCTTCGGTTTCTGGCTCTTTCGTTTCCTCTGTGGCGGCGGTATTTTCAAGTTTTTCTTGCAGTTTTGCTTCGTTTAATTTTTTGAATTCTTCCGCTTCTGCATTCACCTGAGCATCATGGTCGCGGAAAAAGATGGTGTTCACGTAGCGGCGAAGTTCTTTTTTATCATCTTCACCCAGACAGTGAATGAGGCCGTGATACTCCGGAACTTTACCTTGGTTTTTTGTCAGCTGCACGTTCACAAACATATCCACCGGCTGGGTCAAATGGAGATTTGAACCAACTACAAGTGGAATATCAGTTTGAAAGATCATGTCGGTTTCGGAGAGTTTAACCACCGTCACAGGAATCATGATTTCACTGATGGAAGCAGAGTTCGTTTTTTTAATATAAACGCGTTTCTCATTATTTTTTGGGACTGCAATAGGCATATTCGCGAGTTTTTTCTCAAAAACGTCCGCCATACGCACCAGTAAATCCACCGACATTTCGCCCTTAATGGCCATTATATTGGCGTATTGAAGGTTGTCCTGACACTGCTTTGATGAAAGTTCGGTGTTAAAAATAATGATATATGGGCTGATATCTGAGAATTTGTTTTTAATTGCATTCACCAGATGATCAAGCGCCTCTTGAGTGTTCTTCGGATTGTCTTTTTCTTTTTTATCAATGGCAAAAGCAATGACCTGAGGTTGGAATTTATCAAGTTCAAGTCCCACATCCTGCATGAATGGCACACATCGGATGGTATATGGATGCTTATCAGTGCGGGCCTGATCCTGATAAAACTTAAATTCACTATCTACAACGAGAACTTTCGCGCGTTTTTCAAATGATCGAGATAAGTTGTCCTCAATCCAGCGACTAAGTTGCTTACGATGATAGTGAATAAGATCATCTCTCTCGGCTTTTTTTTCTTCAATCGTGGCGGGTTCCATTCCTTCTGGTGGCAAGAACTCATCAATAAACATAAATTCCGCGTCTACCGCATACTTAAATTGGTAGAAAAGGTTCATGGATGTGATGTTATTAATGGTCACTGTCTTAGAAGGCACTGTTTTTTTCGCCGACCAGTGATGATTTAAAACAATCTTTGAACCCTTACTAAGTTTGTAATCAGTTTCAAAATGAAGACCTTCATTATGAATATAGCCGACCTTCACTGGAATTCCGGCCTGCAGTTCTTCTTTTAAACCGGCCGTCGCAAACCCGTGGGACATTTGTCCAGGAGACAATAAAGTCATCACGTCATAGACCACATCAAAGGATTCAGCACTCTTAATATGAGTCAAGTTCACACCTGTCGCCACTGATTCCATCAATACTTCCGGAGGCGAAAGATAATCCACCAGACCAACGGTCACCATGGTGTGATCCATTGTGGTGCGAGCGATAATACGGGCCAGATGCAAATAGTCCTGAGTGTTTTTTGAGAAATCGATAAAGATACAAGAGGGTTTTGTTTTATAGATCGTCAGGAAAAGTGATTGGATTTTTTTCTCATCAGTCTCGTAGACCTTCTTCAGATCAAAGGCCAATCGACAATGCTGCCTCATCTCCCCTTGAAGTGTTTTAAAGTAGGCCTCATCGTCACCGAAATAGTAGAACAAAAGGTTACCTGCCATACATTAAGTATAGCACTTTTTTTATTGATGGGTTGTTTTCAGCTATTTAGCGATTTCAGGAAAGAAAGGTACTGCCTAGATGCCACATCTTGGTGGAGGTCAAAGTGCTTCAGTTGGTGATTTCGATACTCTTTTCCCGTCTCAGAGGCCCAAAGTTTCTCACCATATAGAGGTATTTGGCCTGATTTCTCACTCTTGGCGAGCACTATGATCTGATAGAACTGCCCGTCTTCCCTCAGAACTTCTTCATCTAACAGCGCCAGATTCTTTGAATGAAGAAGCTCCCGGAGCTCAAGAATCTTACGATGAGGCGAAATCACTAAACGGTCGTTTGAGGATAACTGCGGAATGAGATTAAGAATGATCTCGCCTATCTCTTTTCCTCCCATACCAGCAATAAAGATGCAGTTAGAATTCGGGTCTAGTTTTATTTCCTGGCCTGGTAGGTGATGTATAAATAATTTGGGGTTGGAAATATACGTAGCTTTAATCTTATTTCTTAATGTCTCAATGACTGGAGCTGCCGGATCCACCAGATTAATTCGTTGAACCTGTTCATAGTTCAGGAAAGACAGCCCCAGGAGACCATGGTCACATCCAATGTCCCAGATGCTTGCTTCATTTTGATAATATTGATGAAGAGAATTGAGGCGCAGAGAGAGTGAACTGTCCCCTACTCTAGAAGAATTCGTCGTAATTTTGGCCATACTGCTTGTCGAGTGTCTCGGTAAAAAACTTTCTCACAAAATACTGGCCGGCACGAACTGTTTCAATGAAACCAAATTTCTCTAAGTTTCTTAGATACTGCCCTAGTTCCTCATGGGTAATGCCCAGGATAGAACAAAGCTCTGTATAAGAATTTAAAGGCCCAATTCCGTGAGATTTATAAAGATTAGGGCGACACCAAACCTGGCGGTAAAGATACATCAAAAGCGAGATTTCGGAACGATTCAATTTGAATTTCTGAAGGATTTCATCGAAAAAAACGTCGGGGATTTCCGAGCTTGAGGCAACGGTAGAAGGACCGATACCGGATTTTTCAACCTCGTTACCCTGTCTTTTCTTGGAGTGAAATTGCGAAAGTACCGAACGTATATCTTCCATAGATCCTCCTGACCTTAGTATCCTCCAAGGCCCAGCAATGTTCAAATAGATATCATTGAGAAGCAAAATCTGCCTAAAAACGACAACTAAACTCAAGTTTTACCCATAGAAACCGAAAAGGTGGCATCAGGGTTTCTACGGAGAAAGTAATGCTGAAGTGGCCTTTTCTTTTATCGATGATGGTGATTACAGGTTGTGGTGGGTTCAAGCTATGGAACTCGAAGACAACTGTACAAAAAAGAGAGATCGCTTCCCTTAGTATGCAGCAACTTCTTCAGGAGGAGACTCAGTCTTTCTCGGCCGAAATCGATGAAAAGCTTCTTTCAATCCACAGTTATTACGTTATTGCCCAGGATAATCTCATTCAATTTGATGATGCGATTCCGGGAACGACACTGGAAGAGCTCTATCTTCAGGGCCCATACCTTCGTCTGGTTGCTTCACGTACTCAGATGGATGAGATCCACGATGAACTAAAAGATCTCTGGCAGTATCTGCATAAAAACAAAGATCCGAAGATTAATATTTTGGAAGAGCGTATCAGAGAGTTTTCAATGCTGTCTGTGATGGCCACTCTTTCAATGGAACATCTTGCTTCCACAATTAATCTCACTCTAAGAGAAGTCACTGTTCCTTCAAAAGCTGAGATCAAAAAAGAATATGAAGAACAGGACCGCCGCAAAGAATTCCAAATCTACGAGCAGAACATTGAACATCTTTCGCATTTGATGAAGCTAAAAATTCGCTCAAGTGGTATTCACTTTGCTCCTCATGAAGGTAAGACCGGCAATATCACGGGCCAGGAATTTCCTTCAAAAGTGTGGGCCATTACTTTTGATGATGGTCCGGATTCAAAAGTGTCTCCCCTGGTTGTGAATAAACTTAAAGAAAAGAATCTTAAAGCGACCTTCTTCCAATTGGGCCAGAAGGTCGAGAAAGACCCCAAGACGGCCAAGCTCATCCGCGATGCCGGCATGGAGATCGCCTCTCATTCTTACTCACACAAGCTTCTTACGACAGTTGGTGGTTTGACTCTTGAGAAAGAAATCAAGGCCGCCACCGCAAACATGGAAAAGAATCTTAACATTGATATTAAGTATTTCCGTTTGCCTTACGGCATTGGGATCACCACACCCAACGTTAGGCAACAAATCGCTGATTCAAACTTAATTCACGTGGTTTACAACATCGATACCCTTGACTGGCTGGCCCAAACTCCAGATATGATAGTAAAGAGGGCAAAGGCCATGATGAAAAAGACTCCCCGAGACTCGGGTATTCTTCTTTTTCATGACACTAACCTTCGCACGGTACAGGCCTCACTTGAACTTATGAATCATGTGTCAGGGGACGGCAGAAGAGTTTGTACAGTGGGTGAAATTGTGACTCAAATGAATGAAGGTGTTGAGACCGTATGTCCAAAATTTTAGTGCTCGTTTTGTTTATTCTCGTTGGTTGTTCCACTGCTAAGAAGGAAGAAGTAAAAACTCCTCCAGCTAGGCCTGTGGCCCCAAAAGAATTCTCTCGTGGAGAACTGATCCTCGGCACCCAATTACTGACAAAAATTTTTGATGAAGAGATGGCGCCATTAAGTTGCGTGCCTGATCATGATGAAGCTTCCCTCCTCCTCCGCACCATAAGACCTCGTATGGAAGTGGTTCAGGACGATATGGAGGCCCTTTTAGACGATCCAAAAGAAGTGGACCAACTGGTTAAGACCTGTGATCAGAACTGCACCTGTGGCTATGTAGACGAGCTTTTAAGAGAGCATCAGGTGTCCCTGTCTAAGAATCAAAGAAAGATCTTAAACACCAAGAAAACGGATAAAGAATTAAACCGCTGCATGAGCTTTGTTCAAAGCACATTCTGTGACAGTGATCTGTATAAGACATTGGATCAGGAGAAAGCGGATTTTAGCTTTGACGAAGAAGCGCCTTAATCTCTTCAGTACGTTTTTTTCCGGCCTCGATTCCTTTCTTCACGAATTCCGCAAATCCATTTGAGCGCCAGTTCTCAAGCACCGCGATGGTCACGCCGGCCTTTGAAGTCACGGCATCCGTCATTTCTGAGAGGGATTTCTTAGACATTTTCCCCGATTTGGCCGCACCTAAAAGCACCTGACGAATGAGCTTTTCACGCTGCTCTTCAGACATGGATTCAAAAGAATGGGAAAGGTTTTTAGCAAATTCATAAAAGAAGGCCGGGCCAGAGCCAGTGAGAAGAGTCAGTTCATCTAACTCTGTTTCACTCACAATCAGGGCCGTACCAAGCTTTGTGAAGAGGGCCTCAAATGAACCTAAGCGCGCTTTGGCCGATTCCGAGGCCAGAAGACTTACACCTTCTTTGTGCTCAACCGGAAGATTAGGCATCACGCGAATCAGGTATTTAGCGTTAAGCACTCGCCGCTGCTCTTCTTCAGTCACAGCGGCAAGGATACTTACGAATAATGAATCTTTAAATTTATCACCGAGAAGGTTCTTCAGATCAGGAAGCTGTTGCGGTTTACACCCCACCAGAATCCAATCCGGAGTTTCTACATTTTGAAGATCGGCCACGACACGTGCTCCGATCTTCGCTCCTAAATTCTTGGCCGAAATACCAGATGGCGAAAAGATCATCCAATTCGAGAGATCTTCAGAGGCCTTAAATCCAGTAAGGATGGCCTCAACCATTTTTCCAGCGCCAAGAACTAGTACTCTCATGCATTCAACTCCAGTGGTGCTCCATGTCTCATGGTATTAATCGCCAGAGAACGGGTCCATACAAACTGATCTAAAACCTGTGAAGGTTCAAGGGAAACCCCGTCAACTTCAGAGAGAATTAAGCGCATTGTTTCACTTAAAGACTTGCCTTCAAGGACACCTTTATACAAAAGATCGCGGTACTGAACATAATGGCCAGCATAGATGAAGCTGTAGTGTGGTTCTTTTAACAGATCAGCAAGAGTTGTTTGCGACATGAAAGTGATGTCGATATTGGTCTTCGAGAAACCAGCTTTCCAGGCCAGATCCAGAATGCCCTTCCATGTCTTATAAGATTCTTCAGTTAGACATGCGATAGATACACCACAACCAAGGGCAAGTGCACCAAAGAGATAGTGAATCGACTTAAGGCTTGGACGAGCAGAAACCGTCACGAACAAACCGGAATCTTTAATGATCGATTTATCGTTATAAGAAAGCTGTCCAGGGATCACGAAATTTAAGTGGTGACCATTTAGGTACTCGCCTAGATTTCCTTTGACCCATGTGATGAACCCCAGAAGCTGGGCCTTTTCTTTTTCATTCACTGTGCCCATGAATAGTTCATACTGATCAACGAAACTATTTGCGAAATGCTCAAAACGAGAAACGCGGCCAGCAGTTGAGATAAGAGATGGACGTGGAGTCATAAGCGCATAACCGCTGTCTGGTGCCCATTTCCCCTCATGAGGTTGAGTATCTTGAGCAGATAGAATGAAGTGGAATTCCTTCACATAATCAGTGCCACCGGCCTTAGGCCCTGTACCAGAAAGTTTGAAACCACCGAATGGCTCAATGGCTACACGAGCACCAGTGTTCGGACGGTTCACATAAAGGTTACCGGCACGTAGGAAGCGGATCAGGAAATCAATATCGTCCTGAGACTGAGAGTAAATACCACCAGTCAGAGCGTATTCAGTGCCGTTAAAGAGTTCTACCGCCTCAATCATTGATTCGTATTCAGTGATGTGAATCACTGGACCAAAGATCTCTTTTTGTGCCCAAGAATCTTTCTTGCGGGCCTGGAACGCTGGAAGTTCAAACAACGCCGGACCTACACAGAAGCCAGGAAGTTTTTCAAACGAGCGATCGATCAGGATTTTACCTTGAGAACGAATCGCTTCATCTTTGGCTTCTTCAATTGCTTTCTTCACGCGCTCTTGATCTTCGCGAGTGATAAGTGGGTTTACCGATGTTGATGGATCCAGGGCCTCACCAACTTTAAGATCGCGGATCGCCTGCATGAGACGAGCAACCAGAGCGTCTTTTACTTCTTTGTGAACAATCACACGAGAAGCGGCCGAGCATTTCTGACCTGAGTGACCGAAGGCCGCGTAAAGAATGCCAGAGATTGTTTCATCAAGCTCACAGTTATTCGTTACGATAATGGCGTTTTTACCACCCATCTCTGTGATCACTTTCTTCTGCATAGGAATCTGGTGATAGTAGTGCTGAATTGTTTCCTGGCCCGCGTGACGGTAGATCCATTGGCCCACGCCCTTAGAACCGGTGAAAACAATTCCGGCAGTCTTTGGATGAGTCACAAGAGGAGCTCCCACAACTTCACCGTCACCTTGGATCAAGTAAAGAATTTCTTTCGGAACTCCGGCCTCGATAAGGATGTTATAAAGTTCGATGGCGATAAGCGGAGTCTGCTCAGCAGGCTTTAAGATAACAGCGTTACCGGCCACAAGAGGAGCTACCGTCATCCCACAAGGGATCGCAAGCGGGAAGTTCCATGGAGCGATCACCGTGATCACACCACGGTTAGTAAGTTTTTGATGACTTAATTGAAGCGAGATTTCCTGACGAGCATAGAAGTTAATGAAGTCAATCGCCTCATCAACGTCGGCCAGTGCTTCCGTCATGGTCTTTCCGGCCTCATACATCATAAGAGCAGAAAGAGAATTTCGCTTTAAAAGCATGATATCTGCTGCCTTAAGAAGGACAGATACGCGGTAAAGAGCAAGTGACTGCTTACTCCACCAGTTGTTCATAAGAGCGGCCTCAGCTTCTTCCACGGTCTTAATCGCTTCAGAATTTGTGTTCGCTTTATAAGTTCCAATCACGAGATCCGGACGAGAACTTGAAATTACTTTTGTTTCAGATGAATTCTTCCAGGCGTCCTGATTGGCCGCAATTTTTGCCGTTAATTCATTGATGCTCTTTTCAAGGGCCTCACGCTCATCTTTGATGAACAGACGAAGAGGTCTGGCCGGAGCGAAATCACTCTTAAGTTGAGTGATAAAGCTATCAAACTGAAGTGTATGGGCTTTTTTCTTAGTGTTGTGAACTTCCACTGGAGAAATAAGACCACTCGCCTTCTGGTGAGAACGCATGATTGAAAGAACTCCCACTTGAGAAGAGTTTTCCATAATACGACGAACCAGATACGCCATACCAACCAGAAGGTTCCCGATCGGCATATAGTTACGAGTAGGCCACCCCATTTTCGCCAGACCATGAGAAAGAGCTTCATATGTCATGTGAAGACATTGGTGCTCGATCACCGGAGCTTGCGGGAAGCGAAGGTTTCTCAAACTTTCAACGAACGCGTGGTCTTGAAGGTTGTGAGAGGCCAGGGCCAGGTGAATGTGCTCGTGATTTTTAAGAGCAATGTAGCACAGCTGACGGAAGTGAAGATCCGACTCTTCTTTGTTTAAGAATTGAGGCGGAGTAAATTGGTGAGCTTCACCTTCAATCGTTTCAGCGTCCCAGTAAGCACCTTTTACAAGGCGAATACGCATTGGAAGTTTGCGTTTTTTCGCAAGCTCAATCACATCGTTAAGGTGTTTTGAACCGTCACGAAGATAGGCCTGAACCACGATACCAGTTTGGTCGTAGTTTTTTAGTTCCGGAGTTTCAAGCAGGACCTTCTCGTAAATGGCAAGAACCAGATCACGGTAGTGATAGTGTTCAGCATCTACTTGGATGAAAACTTCCTCACGTTCTGCCTCTTGTAATATACGACGCAATCTTGGAGCAACTTTAGCATAAGTCGCCTCGAAAGCTTGCGGACGGAAATCGTGTGAAAGAGCAGAAACTTTAATTGATACATGGGCCTTTAAAATGCCCGCTTTGTTCTTCTCACCTTTTGGCACGTGCTGTTTTAGACCGTGGATCAGTTGAAGAACTTTTTCAAAGTATTCATCCGCTTCTTTCGCCGAAACAACTAACTCTCCCAGTTGGTCGAGAGTCGCTTCACGATTGGTTTCGCGAAGGTCACGAAGAGTGGCGTGAGAAGTATTGATACTCTCCCCTGCAATAAAGCGTTTTGCCATCATACGAACCATATAACGAACAACTGCGGCCAGGATATTGGCCGGAAGCATTTGAGCGATATGGAAAGCGGCACCGAAGAGAAGTGTTAAGTAAAGCGGAAGCTGACGAGTTCCGCGCTTTTTCTCCATCGAGATCGCGCGTGAGTCTTCACCTAAGCGACGTAAACTCTCAAGGAGGTTACGCTTCACTTCAGTTCCGTGCTTGTCGTGATCAAGAGAAGGAAGAACCGCAAGGAACTTCAGAAGGTGAACGCGGATAAGGTCATACTGGGCAGTCAGGGTCAGACCGTAGTCAGAAACTTTCTCAAAAGAACTTGAGCGGTAGTCGCCCACTTTCTTCACCAGTTGCTTTAGGATGACTTTCGCTTCATCATCCACATCTTGCCACTGTTCTTTGTTCCAGTACTGAGGAAGATTATTTTCAACTGAAACCCATTCAATCTCTGAAGGGAAGTTTGTTGGAGAAATCGTGCTGATTTTCTCAATATGCTCTTTCAGAGCGAAGAAAAGTTTTTCAATGTCCTGATCAATCAGAACCGGGTTCACTTCATGAAGCTTTAAAAGGGCAAGTTCACGAGACAAACGTCTGGTTCCGATATAGATCGATTTTTCTTCCGGTCTTACCGCGCAAAGAAATGGGAAAGCATTGATCACCACTTCACGGCGGAAGCCTGAACCAAAACCTTTTTTTGTCACAAAACTAATAAGAACTTCCACCTCGTGGTGAAGATTTCCACCTGGGAAAAGAACTGAATCAAACTCTTCGTAGAAAGCGATTTGCCATTGACCAACAACCCGTTTTTTAACAACAGGAACACCTTTAAGATTCACAGGGCCTCCAAAAAAATGAATGCTCCAGTTATAACCAGAAATTGACGCCTTTACGAGAGACGGCCTAAAATAATTGTATGCCTCAACTTTTATTATTCATGGCGTACTTCTGGTCCACTTTTGTGGGGGCGGATACCTATACTTTGGCGGACCTGGAAGTTCTGTCTAATGAGGGTTCTCACGTTGAGTTTTTCCAACACGCCCTGGATATCCGACCATCGGAGCGCCAGGAGGCCTGGAAGACCATGGTTTCCAAGATGGGAGACCAGTACAGCCGCAGCATTCTTACCAAATCCGAAATAAACCGTAAGGATTTCCAGAAGATCGAGTCTCTTTATGACTGGCCAAGCCTAAGAATCGACGACGTCTTTAAGGGGCGCCGCCAGGAGATCGGGCAGCGTTTTTTAAGATCTTGCCTGAAAGGGGACAATCCTTGTTGGAATGACCTTAAGGCCTTTTGGGAAAAAGACAAAACTGATCCGGAAGTGGCCTTTAAGCTTTCCGAGCTGACCGTAAACTACAAAGAGTCCCCTCTTTCCAGTTGGTCTTTCCTGGAAGTGGCCCTGAAAAGTAATCTTTCCGAATTCTACTGTAAAAAAGAGTTCGTAATGACCGCCCTATGGGGAAAAATCGAAATCGACTATATTAAGCTCGGCCCTGAGGGTGATCTGATGAGAAAGATCGACCTGACGATCCACCCGGATTGTATGCCGTCTTTGATTCTCGAGGCCCGTAAGCGTCTCTTTTCGCCGCCAAAAATGCTTGATCGAGAGCTGGCGTTTCAAATTCTAAAGTCACAAAGCAAGGCCGATACCTTCGTGCAGGATTTCTTCTACACGGTTTACCTGTTAGACAATCCTTCTCAGGGTGAGCTTTTTAACTATTCATGGAATCGTTTAAGAGAGCTTGCCGGAAAAAGCACCCGTCGAGATGCGGTAATGAAGAAAATGCGCGAACTTGATCCTCTACCGGATGATATTCTGGCCTCTTTGGATGAACGCAAAAAGCGCGCAATCTTGAATCACTTTAAGACTTATTTCCCTGAGTACCTGAGCTACTACACGGATCAGTGTGTGCTCTATTACGGTGGTAAAGGCAGTTTCCCGTCAGGAAACCCAACTGTTCATTGTCAGCAGTTCATGGATTCGGAACTGGCGCCAGCGATCATTGATGATTTTAAGATTAAGCAGTATCAGGACGTGAGAAAGATCTAATATTTCTTATCGCAATCAAACCCAGGCAGACAAAACCCGTACAAGACCCAGAACTCATAAGAATCGGCATTAACGGCCGCGATATTCACAGTCTTGGTCTTTGGACTTTTCTTCCAAAGACGAAATTTCTTATTCACTTCTTTCATGTTCTTAGGCACCCCAACAACATAACCAGGATCACTGATATATTCATGGTCCCTCGTCCCACAAAGGTGACTGATTTCGTGAATGATCACTGCTGATTTATAATCTTGCGGACCCAGCCAATAAACTGGGCAAAGATTTAAATTATTCTTTTTTTGGAAGGGATTAAAAAGAGTGACATAAGCGGTGGCGTTCTTAGCACAGACCTTGCCGCCGTCCTGGCAAGTAATCTGAATGTTCTTCATTTTGTCTTTAATGCATGAAACTTTTTGAGAGATATTCTCCAGATCACTCGCCCTTTTTTTATCATTTTTTACCTCGGGACGAACGGAGTAATCATAAAGCTCAAATTCCAGTTTAAGCAGCATTGAATGGGCGGTATTAAAGAGATTAACCGCATCTTTCTCTTGATTGCCACAGTTGGAAACTTTAAAACGTTTAAAGTCATCAATACAATAGACCGTTGGTTCAATCGGCCCACCTAAGAGCTCCACCATATGATTAACATCATCGCCCGGCCGATATTGGAAAAGCTCCTCAGCAAAGGCCGGTGCAAACAGAATGAAACTTAATATTAGTGTTAAACCTTTCATAAAGATCATTTCGGAGTGCTAGTTGGGGAACTTAAAACCAGAGCGGCAATACTGCTTTTTATGCTTTAATTTATCGTTTCGCACAGTCGTAACCAGGCAGACAGAAACCATTATCGGCCCAATAGCGATATGAATCTGCATTAGTGCAAGCAATGTCCTCATGATAATAGGCCGGTGGTTTTAAGTGATCCGGATAAATGGGCTCACCATTTGGACGGGTCAGACGAGTAGAATTTTTAACCAGCTTCTTTTCATTAGGAGCATCATTTAACTTCCAATAGTACTGATGATCGATCGTCCCACAGAAGTGAGAGATCTCATGAAACATCACTCCGGCCCTTTCGTGCGCATCTTCTTCTTTCCAGTAACGTGGACATAAATTCAAATTCTTCCTCATAAACTGAGGCAAATTCATGACGTAAGCGACTCGTTTTTTATCTAAACAACCAAGGGAGCGATTGGTTTGGCATGTCACCTGAGCGTTGCTCATCTTGTCTTTCATGCAACGTAAGGTATCGCTGATCTTATTCAGATCCTTCATGCGTTTTGGATCGGATTTAACTTCCGGGACATCACGATAGCGCTGAATCTGACTGTCGACCTTGAAGATGAGCTTATAGTTCTCATCGAAGAGATTAAAAATGATGGCGCTCTTTTCAGCGTCACAGTTACTTACTTTGAACTTTTCAAACTCTTCTGTGCAGTAAACGACGGGTTCAATGGGGTCTTGTAATACTTGCAAAACATGCTCAATGGGGTCCCCTTTCTTAAACTCATAGAACTCATCTGCGAAAGCAGTGATTGAAAGAATCAAGAATAAGGTAGGAAGGAGGCATTTTCCCATGCCCTCTTATCGGAAGGTTGACTGAATTGATTAAATAAAAAAGGCCCGGAAACCCGGGCCCTAACTCATTAGAATTTTGAAATTTCTTTCTTCTTCGCTTCAACATCAATGCTTAGGTATTGATATTGAGAGTGGTTAAACTCCATGAAGTTGTAGTTACGAACCCATGGTGTTGTCACAGTGAACTTGGTTCTGTGGAAACCAAAGATCCAAGGAACATCTTGAGAAACCATCTGATTGATCTCGCGGTATAGAGCAGATCTCTCAGGGCCGTCTTGCATGATAGTCGACTTTCTGAACAACTCATCAAACTTAGGGTTACAGTAGTTAGAACCGTTTGAACCTGGGGCCTGGTAAGGACAGTATAGTAAACCTAGGAAGTTCTCAGCATCCGGATAATCCGCACCCCATGCCATGGTGTACATCTGGTGCTGCTTCTTAGAAACCTTGTTCACAAGCTCAGGCCATGTGTTTGTACCGATCTTGATTTTGATACCAATTCTTGCCATACACTTAGCGAAGAACTCGATACCCTGACGAGCTTCAGTATCATTCACCGTTTGAACTGTGATTTCCGGGAAACCTTTACCATCTGGGTAACCGGCCTCGGCCATAAGTTTCTTCGCCTGTTCAACGTCGAATTTTACCCATGGGTTTTCGAATTTTTCATCGTATCCGCCCATTCCTGGAGGGATCACACCCTGAGCAACCATCGCTGTGCTGTTATAGAACAGGCGGTTTGATTCAGAACGCTCGTAAGCAAGAGACATTGCACGACGAACGCGCACGTCTTTGAATGTTTTATCTTCGTGGTTGAAAGCGTAAAAAGTTACGTCAAGCATTGGCATATAATCCAACTTAACGCCCTTATCTTTCAGCTCGCCTTTAAGTTGTTTATCCGGACCTACAGTCTCTTCAAAGAAGTCCTTAGGGATGTTTGAGATATCAAGTTTTCCCTTCTTAAACTGAAGCCACTGAGGCTGAGACTCAAGAATGATGTGAACCGTAATTTTGTCTACACCCGGAACACGCAGACCTTTGCTGCCATCTTCATTCGGGAAGTACTTTTCACGGTAGTTAGGGTTCTTGTGATAAACGATGGTATTACTCTGCTCATACTTATTAAGAATGAACGCACCTGTTCCCACTGGGTGGTTAATGAACTCATTACCATAGTGATTAACAGCTTCTGGAGCAACGATGAATGAGAAAGGCATCGCCATAGCGTAGAGAAGTTGCGGATACGGCTTCTTCACTTTTACTTGAAGAGTATGGTCATCCAGGGCCTTAAGACCTGAAACTTCCTCTTCGTATTTACCTTTTCTATCGCGCCATTCGTTTAGGCCCTCAACTTTATCGTCATATAACCACCAACCGCGGCTACGAACGTTAACGTCGGCCAGACGCTTAATTGAGTACACAACGTCAGAGGCCTTAAGCTCACGACCTTTGCCATTTGGGAAAGCAGGATCGTCTCTGAACATTACACCTTTCTTGATTTTGAAAGTGTATGTCAGACCGTCTTTTGAAACTTCTGGAAGAGCTTCAGCAAGGTTTGGCATAAGCTCATATGGACGCTTTGTAGGGTGGAATTCGAATAGACCTTCATACACCTTCCCCATTTCGGCAGAAGTGTACATATCGCCGCCCAGGGCCGGATCGAAGCCAGAAACCTTCATAACTGAGAGAAGGTTTAGTTCTTTAACGTCAGATACTTTGCTCTTAGTACAACCGACTAAAAACAGAGTTACTAACGAAAGTGCTGCTAACAATTTCATCGTGAAACTCCTCAAAAAAATTTGAAGAAATCATCGCTAAATTTGTGGGGATTGGAAATAAAAAAGGGGGACCGAAGTCCCCCTCTCTTTAAGAAAATCTTAGTAAAGACTACTTAAGGTGGTTAGAAACAAGTTTAGTCATTTCGAACATAGTAACTTGTTTTTTACCGCCGAATACAGCTTTTAGCTTATCGTCAGCGTTGATTGCACGACGGTTTTTAGCATCTTGAAGGTTGTTCTTCTTGATGTAAGCCCATACTTTCTTCATAACTTCTGTACGTGGAAGTGCAGAAGCACCAACGATTTCAGCAAGCTCTTTAGAAGGGTTAAGCGGCTTCATGAAAGCAGCATTTGGTTTACGAGCTGATTTTGCTTTTTTAGGAGCAGCAGCTTTTTTAGCTGTAGCTTTTGGAGCAGCAGCTTTCTTAGCTGTAGCTTTTGGAGCAGCAGCTTTCTTAGCAGTAGCTTTCTTAGGAGCAGCAGCTTTTTTAGCTGTAGCTTTCTTAGCAGTTGCTTTCTTTGGAGCAGCAGCTTTCTTTGTTGTCTTCTTAGCCATAAAAATTCCTCCGTCTAATTTGGGAAATATTATTCCCTTTGTTGTTATTGGCTTTCTATAGGACTTTTACCCATTCGATTATATTATTACTTACACCAAAAGCATTTCCCGTTCTCTTATAGCCATGACTCTCGTTCAGGGCAATCATACGGAAATTATCTACCGGGCAGTAGTTCACTACTCTGCGAATCTGCTGCTTCTTAGCTTCTTCTTCGTAAAAATTCTTAATCTGATGGGAAAAACCATTCCCTTGGAACGCCATTTTGATCGGAGTGTTCTTAGTAAAGAGAGTGTCCCCGTCTTTTCTCATAAGAACAGCAGCAACGATCTCTTCATCTGTGGTTACAGAGAAAAGCTTCCATCCTGTCTTAACTTCTTTTTTAATATTGTCTAATGACCAAGAGAAATCTTGGGTATCAGTGAATGCTTGAATATCGAATTTAGAGAGGTTCACGACCTCTTCTTCTTTCTTCGCTTCTTTGAAAACTAACGGCTTGGTATCTTCCATTTTCTTCTTTTGAATAATTGTCTTAACAGCTCTTCTACCTATTGTAGTAATAAAAATTTCAATTTATCAAACAGATTTTTTTCTAAGCATCAGGAATAAAGTTCAAATTCTCCTCTTGGAAGGCCTCTACCCCCAGGATATGCAGCTCTTCGAACAGGCTTTTTTCCCTCTGGGATGAGTAAGGCGCATGGATATAAACCGTAAGATCTTCAACGTCAACTAGCTCTGGGCGGGCCAGATTTTGATACAATGTAAGAATTTCCGGAGAGTTTAAAAAGGCCTTAATCTCACGAATTTTATCCACCAATTTCAATGTGTGAAAAGGCCCTTTTTCAGAGGAGAAATGATATTCTTTTGCATCAACATGCTTGGGCCACTGACGAATCCAGGTGAAGACCTTTTTGAGCTCATTTTCATCGGAATCTGTCATTCCTTCGAAGGCGGCCTCTGAATTTCTATCTCGTAAAAAGGCCTCGCATTCGCGGATCGAAAGAGTGTCTAAACTGGTGATTGGTTTACCAATCAAAAGACTGGCCATAGATTCAAAAATTATTTTTTGAGCATCACCAAGCTCTCCGTAAAATGACAAATTTTTGACGATATTTCCCTCCCACTCAAGCCCTACCCAGAGGATAAGACCATCACCGGGGAATCTTTTCATGATGGGAGACAACTCACTTTTTATATATTTTGGGTTCGCTATAACTTTGCGGGCACGCTCAGAATTTATCTTTAACACTACTCTTCCTCCTACTCATGAAGTGCATTCAAGGCTAAGATACTTCTTATGATCTTGCCAAGCTCTCTTACTAATATGACTGAATGGACCTTCGTGGGCCCCATGGGTCCAGTTGTTCCGAATACTCTATCTGCTTTTCCTCTGATTGCCGTTGATGGTGGTGCTCATCACTCTCCTAAGCTAGATATCTGGGTGGGCGACGCTGATTCCTACACGGAAAAAGTGAACTGCGAACATCAATATAAGCATCCGGTAGATAAAAATCAGTCTGATTTAGCACTAGCATTGAGCTTTTTTGGGGAAAATCTCCTCTATAAGTTCCATTTCTGGGGATTTCTGGGAGGAAGAAGAGATCATGAACTGTTTAATCTCGGCGAGGCGCTGACCTATTTAGAGAATCATCCGGAGTCTCAGATCATCTTTTATGGAGCAGATGGAAAAATTTCTTTTCATCTCTTAGGTGCGGGTGATTGGAAATTTCGTCATGAAGGTCTTTTTTCTTTGGGAACTCTAAAGAAAGTCACTGTGAAAATGACCGGTGAATGCAAATATCCTATTCCGAGATCAACTTTTGTTTATCCATTATCCAGTCTGGGTCTCTCTAATATTGGAGAAGGCACCATCGTTCTAAAAGTGGATGGCCCTGTCTTTATCTATTATCCGGAGGGGAAATGAGAGCGGTTTTTCTCGATTCATTGCGTGGACTGGCCGTGATCTGGATGATTATTTTCCACACTGCCTACGATTTAAAAATGTTTCAATACGTCACCTGGAACTTCTCCGAGGGTTTCTGGTACGCCTTTCCTCGCGTGATTGCTTTCACTTTCTTATTTTGCGTAGGCATGTCTCTTAACTACGGGCATCGACCGAAGATCAACTGGAAGTCACTTAATAAGAGAAGCTTAAAACTTGGTGGTGCGGCACTTGCCGTGAGTATCGGAAGCTATATCGCTTTTCCTTCTCAATGGATTTTCTTTGGAACTCTCCATTGCATTTTTGTGGGTTCGATCCTGGGTGCACTTGTGGTGAATCACCGAAAGCTCGCCTGGGGCCTATTAGCGGCCATTTTAGTGCTGCAATACCTCCTTCACTATGACATCCGCTGGGTTTCTTCGATCCTTCAAAAACCATCAATGGATTTCATTCCTATCTATCCGTGGTTCTGGGCCATTTTACTTGGGATTCTAGTGGGCCCTTATTTGTCAAGAAATACAGTGCTGCAGCAGATGAAACCGAATAAATTTTTAAACTTTCTGGGCCAGCACTCATTGAAGATTTACTTAATTCATCAGCCCATCATTTTTGGCTCAATTTGGTTGGTTTCTCAGCTAGTGTAAGCGTAATTTTTGTGAGAAATTATGGGCCTCTATGAACACCTTAGTTTCTTACTACCGAAAAGTAGAACTCTTCTTCGGTAACCTTAAGTTCGCTGTAGTCATCATACTCCTCTTTGCCATCGCCTTGGGATACGGAACCTTTATGGAGTCCTATCACGGCACGGAATACGCCAATCGATTAATTTATAAATCGCTTTGGTTCATGGGCATCCAGTTTGGAATGTTCCTGTCTATTCTGTTCGCGACCCTCATCAGGCTGCCGATGAAAAAACACCTTTATGGTTTTTATGTCATCCACGCGGGGCTGATCATCCTGTTCCTAGGTTCTTACGTGACCTATCAGTCAGGTGTAGATGGAACTGTGACTTTGACGCCAAATCTTCCGGCCCGTCAGGTTCAGATCAATCAGGATGAGTTAAAGATTCAATTCCCTTCAAAGGGCAAGGAAGTAACAGTTGATCTTCCTTATGTGGCCGGTCCTAAGAATCTTGGCTACGAGTATGAAGGAATTAAACTTGGAACGTTCCTTCCGTTTTCTGAAAACAAACAAGACTGGCTTCCGGCCAAGATTGAAGACCAAACTCAGACCTCATCTCGGTACCGTCTATATAATGAGAACTTCGGGGAATTTATTACCCTAAGTCTTCATCCTCAATCAGACTTCAGTAACACCCAACAACTGGGTCTATTAAATGTGCACTATATGCCATTTAATCTCGCTGCTTGTTTTAGTAACAATACTCCGGATGGTTTGATTGTCTGGAACGGTGAAACCACTGATTGTAAGAGTCCGACTCCAGCAGAACTTAAACGCAGGAAGAATCTTGCCGGCAAAGACGTGGTGGAAATCGACTTCAAAGGCGATAAAGTTACTTTCATGCCGGAAATGTCTCCTCTTCCATTGAATGATAAGATGGAGCTCAACGAGAACTCTCCGTATCGCATCTTTAGTAAAAAGCTATTCGAAAAGAATCCTCATCTTTTCCTTTTCGGTAAGAGTGCCGCCTATTTTGATAAGACCACTTCAAAATGGGTCTCAGAAAAAGTGGAAATGAATGGTGAAATTCCACTTCCATGGATGGGATTCAAACTAAGACTTCTTGAACACAGAAGTGACGCTTACCCAACAATGGTTCCAAGCTATGTGAAGCCAGTTCAGGACAACGGCCAGACAGTTAAGGGCGACCTTAAAGCGGTTGAAGTAATGATGGACGGACATACTTTCTGGGTAAATTCTCAGGAACCAATCGCCTATAACAAAGATGGTGAGCGCGTGACCTTCATGGTGACGAAGAAAACCATCACGCTCCCTTACGAAATCGTTCTGGATAATTTCAAAATGGACACTGATCCAGGTACGAACAATCCAGCAAGTTATGAGTCTTTTGTGACCGTCTTTAAAGGTAACGAAGGCTCAGAAAAACATCACGTTTATATGAATCACCCTTTGAAGTATCAGAACTTCACTTTCTATCAGGCCTCATATTTCCAAACGAATGAAGGCCCTTTTGGAAGTGTTCTAAGTGTGAACTTCGACCCAGGTAGATTTTGGAAATACCTTGGTTCTCTTCTCTTGGTACTTGGTTCCATCTGGCACTACATCCTGAGAAGAAAAACGGTCGCTAAACCAGGAGAGGCCCGTGCTTAAGTTTATTGTTATTTTCCTTATCAGTATCTCGAGCGCTTTTGCTCAGATGAACGTTTGTAACTCTGACCTTGATACTTTCCCAGTTCAGGCCGGCGGACGTGAAAAACCTCTTTATGTTCTGGCGCTGGATACAGTGAAGTTCATGACGGGTGAGAGCAAAATTCAAGATATGGACGCCACGACAGCGTTTTGTAAGTTGTCTTTGAAGGCCTTTGGTATGCCGCTGGAAATTCCAGTAAACATCAAAGTTGATCACGTAGATGTGAGAAAACTTTTAGGCATGAAAGAAGATCAAACCACTATTCCTGTTTCAGAACTTGAAGGGAAAGTGGGCATTATGGAAACTGAACTTGCTCAGCTTAAAGAGAACAACTCTTATAAGAAAGAACTTTCAAAAGTTAATTCTCGCCTTGGAACATATGCCGCCATTGTAAATGGTCGCGCCTGGACCATCCCGGTAAAGGAAGCGGACAAGATCAAGTTCCTTTCTATTGGCGAATTCATGACTCAGGAAAGAGTTGAAGGTGCGGCCGGAAGAGGTTCAAACCCCGTTTCATTCCTCCTTGGCCAGGCCAAGTCTGATTACTTAGGTGTTAAGGGCGACCACTACATGCTGGAGCTTAAATACTTTAAGTGGAACCTGTTTGTATGGGCCCTCATTAGCTCATTACTTGCGATTATCGCGTTTGTGGTAACGAAGAATAAAATCCCGGGGACCATCTTCACCGTCATCACTATCGCCCTGCAAATCGCATCTATGACCCTGAGAGTTTTGATCTCAGGTCGTGCTCCGATCACAAATATGTATGAAACAGTGATGTTCTCGGGCTTTGGTGCCCTAGTGATCAGCTGCATTATTTTTGCTTTCAGAAAAGAGATCGTATTCATACTGGCGGGCCTTGGTTGCAATATCCTGGGTCTATTCATGATGAAATTTGCTCACGGGATGCTGGATGAAGGTATTTCACCACTCGTTCCAGTTCTTCGTGATAATTTCTGGCTATCAACTCACGTTTCAACCGTGATCCTTTCATACGCGGCACTTGCCCTTTCATGGTTAATTGCGAACTCGCTTCTTCTTAGAAGCCGTTTCTCGACTGTGACTTCAGCTGAGTATCGTTATCAGGTAGACCTGATCTACACTTGTATTAAAGTTGGTGTGGTGATGCTGGCCGCGGGAGTTATCCTGGGTGGCGTATGGGCCGACTACTCATGGGGCCGCTTCTGGGGCTGGGACCCGAAAGAAACCTGGTCACTGATTGTACTTCTGGTTTATATGGCGATCCTTCACGGTAAATACACGAGCTGGATTCCTCCACACCGCTTCGTTGCCCTGGTTGCCGGAGCGTTTATGAGTGTGATGATGGCGTGGTTTGGTGTGAATTACATCCTCGCTTCAGGGCTTCACTCTTACGGGTTCTCAGAAGGTGGAGCGATCTTCCTTGGAACGTTCTTCCTGGTTCAGATCGTGATTCTCGTGATCGGAACAGTTAAAATGAAAAAGACTGCTTAAATAAAAAGGGCCCTAAAACGGGCCCTTTTTTTATCTAATCAATATTCATTCCTGCATCTTTTAACTCGTCCTGCATTCCCCAAATCTTCTTCAAAAGCTTCGGCGAATGCGATCCCAGATAGGCCATCAACACAAACTTCAAAAATCTTCCAATGAAGATCACAATCGTTAACGTTACTAGCGGTGTATTGGATAGCCCCGCCAGAATCAAAACCGGATGTTGAGTAATAGGTAAAATCGCCACGACAAAAACAATCAGAATGTCGTAATTATCAAAAAACCTCTCGGTCCAGATCCAGATCTGGGTTTCTGTAATTCCTGAATAGTATTCCTGGATCCACGGTAGTCCCTGCATCTCGACAAAGGCCGAAAATAAAACGGAGCCAAGAGTTGAACCAACCGAGACAAAGAGAGCAAAAATAAACCAGCGCTTTGGAATGAGCATTGAGCTCGCCACCAGAATGCCATCGTTCGGGATAACAATCAGAAAATTATCCAGTACGGATAAAAATCCAATCAATAATGGATACCAGGGCCTGTCCGCAAACTGCTCAAGCCATTTAATATACTTCTGAATCTTTTGATGTAACTTTGCAAATAGCATGTGATCCCTAAATTAACAGTTGTAGTAGTGACTAGAACGTTTGAAGGGATTAAGCGGAGGCCATTTGTTGATAAATTTTTGCACCTGAGGAAATGAAATTCGAAATTTCTCGGCAGTTATAATTGGACAGAAATCCATTTTGATTCAAAAGGTTCTGAGGCGTGACATTGAAGAATTCCAGAGCGTCGCCCGCTGGATGCAGTTGCTTTTTCTGAATGATATTTTGAGGAGTGACCAGTCTGGAATTATTAACGACAGTTTTTTTATCAAGACGAAAATGGCCATCGCCCACTCCGGATAAATCCCGGGATGAGGCAAAAAAGACAAGAAAAAATGAGATGAGAAGACCCAACAATAATTTCATTTAGAAGAATTCTAATCTCTTAAAATATTTTAATCCAGAGATAAAAGACCAAAAAAAAGGGCCCCAAAGGGCCCCATTTTTTATTACTGAACGATGTAGAAATTTGCTCTCTGAGCGTAGATACGATTGATCATACCCTGATCACCAGTTGATTCAAAGTAACCAACCAGAGCACCTTCCGTGCGAACTTGTTTCACATAGAACGACTCGATGAAAGCGTCTACGTTACCTTTTAGCCAGCCTGGCATCTGGATGAAGCCAAGGGCCACACCCGCAAGGTTAAGAAGAGCACGGTTACGTTTTACACGATTTGGATTTGAGTAATCGTAAGCAAGTGCCGGCTTAGACGAGAACTGGTGAGCTGTGTGGTGAAGGTGATAGATCTTCTTTGCACCAGCTTCAGTAACGTTTACGAAAGCATAATTAAGCTTCTTAATGTCTTCGAAGTTAACATTCGACATCGGGCCTTCCCAAGTTCTGATACGAGTGTTACCTGTACGAACTTCCTGGTAGAAACGTTGGAAACCAAAGTTTAACCAGTCACGGGCAGCATTGTTTGATGAGAAGATATCAAGCATATCAATGCGGTATTCATAGATTGAAGAAACAGTGCGATCCACTTCTTCTTTTGTCATTCCAAGTTTTGACTCAGGAAGTGACTCGAAATAATGAAGAAGCATGTTGTGGTGGAAGTGACGCTGTTCCATCATCATGTCGTGAACACGAACGATCACGAAGCTTGCGATATTAAGTGCCGGAACGTTAGCAAAGTGTTTCTTAGCTTGTTCAAGTGCCCATACCACAACTCTGTAAGTCACCTGTCTCTTATAGAAGAAACGAGGATCTTCAAGGTTTGCAAGGATTGTTGGATCAACGAATTGGAAAGCTTCGTTAAGTTTTGTTTCGAATTCTTTCCAGAAGTCTTTTGGTGCCAGAACTTCAGCAAATGTATTGTTTACGTTGATGTTTGGGATATTAAGAAGAGATTCTTTGATCTTCTGAGCTTCTTGATTGCCCTGAGCTTTTGAATATGGATCAAGACCCATTCCATAAAGCATGTCATCGATCTCGGCCTCAACCTGACTGTCAGTTAGGTTCATGAAGTTTTTCTGTTCAAGTCTAAGATCATTCTTAAGCTGTTCAATGAACGGCTTAATCGTGAAACGAGTGATTGCCTTCTTTAATTTTACGGTCGTGACAACACCTTGTTCATTTTTTACTAGTGTGAAGCGTTCGTTGAAGCCTTGAATTGATAGGTCTTGAGCGAATGCCGACACAGAGAGTGCCAGACCCATGGCCAATGTTAATAAACGGGACATGCATATCCTCCTTAATTTATAAAAACCATTCCGTTGGTTATTCAATGTAGTAGTTAATGCTATCGAAGACCCAAACGGTAAGACAATCTCGGAAGGAGTTGAAATGAGGTAAGATGACTATTATTTTCTTACAATCAAACTACTTTAATCAGTCTTTCGGATCGATTTTCACCTGACGGTGATTGAACATGCGGTGGTACCAAGACTTAAAGCTCTTGATGTCACGGAGGGTTTTTGGCTGGAAGGTTTTGAGTTCATCAAAGATCGTAGAAATGAGAACTCCACGATTAAAAGATGTATCAGCGATGTAGTTGTCACCTGTGTGGGCCCAATTGATCCCAATCACTTCACGACGCTCATTAAAAATCGGAGCTCCCGAGGAGCCGTTTAAGGTCGGAACGTAATGATAGAACTCTCCTTCTTTGATCTTAATGCCGCGGCCACTTGAACCTTGGATTCCCAGACCAGCTGCATTTCCGATGTGAAGTAAGGAAGCATCTTTATCAGCGCGAACTTTTTTCGTTAGACGAAGAGGTTTTACATCTGTGCCGATGGGGAGCCCATTACTCATGGGATGCATTTCCACCACACAGTAGTCGTATTTGGGACTACACCAACGAACTTTTGAGCATTCAACCCGCTCTTCACGATGATTTAATTTGATAGAGAACTTTCCACAGCTCCAATTTTTAGCAGTCGGAGTGTAGGCCATCACATGGCGATTAGTGAGAACGATATTAAGTCCCACTAAGAAGGCCGTGCCCACACTGGTTCCGGTTCTGGTCGTGGCCTCAAAGACGGATTGAGCAAGAAACTGCTCTTCTTCAAAGTCTTCCGGGTCCATTTCGCTTTCGTAACCCTCTTTGAAGACCTTGGCACTAAGTTGATCATTGTTGGTGATTTCGACTACCGGGCCAGTTACTTTAACCAGACCTTCTTCTTCAGAAATTTTGTAGCCTTTAAAGAGATAATGAAGACCTGCTAGACTTCGAGAAGGCACAATTGTCCACGAGCTGGCGAGACCTCGGTAGGCATCCATCTTTTCTTCGATCTTCACCGGAGTAAAGGCCGTGATCAATAATGTACAGAGAAGAACTTGGTAGTACTTCATATTGGTCATGTCGGTCTCTAGGTAGAAAGCTTGAGAACTGGACTAGACTCGTCCGTTAAGAACGGTGTCCCAGAGCATTTGCCTCATTTCCAGTGCCTTCAATCCAGCATCCAGACCCATCGTTTTTAACTTTGGATCGTTTCCAACCAGATAATCGAAACACTTTAGAGCGAGCGGTCCATGCTCTCCTGAATCCACTTCAATGTGTCTTTCAAGATAATATAAAAACGTAGGAGCTGAAATGTTTTCTTTCTTTAATACGTCGACAATTGACTGAAACATGTCGGGAATGAGCTTTTCTCGTCCAAAAAAGAAGCTCGCTGCGACTTCAACGACGTGACCATCCTGGGCAACTTTTAAATTGTGATCCACAAATTCTCGAGCGCCGGCCGGAATAAGATTTAAATTTCCAGAGGCGAGAAACGCTTTGATGTTTTCGGTGTTAGCTCCGATTTCTTCCATACCTTTAAGATACAAATCAAAATGAGAGATAGGTTTCCCGTCTTGATCCACATCACTCTCCTCACCTAGAACAATCTGATTAATCAGACGGACCATATCGGCCGGATAGGTGCTAGGTCTCCAGGGAACAGAAACGCATGTGATGTGACGTTGAAGAGACTTCAAAAGACTCATGAAATCCCAGACTGCAAAAACGTGATACCCCATGAAGTGACGAATCGATTCCAGGTCTTGAAATGTTCCGTAGACAGGGTGATGAGTAAGGTCTTTTTGCTTAAGTTTGATGGCTTCCATAAATGTCCTCGAAGTGAGGGCACTATAGCATTTCTATTGTTTGATGTCTTGTGGTCTGTGGCCAACAGGAAGACCTTGATCGTGATCCAGTTGCCAACGGTCAGTCATGAGCTCCTGACGTTCAACTCTATAGAATAACAAGGATTCATCCAGCTCATTGAGCTTTTTCATAAGCTCATTTTGGAGCACCAGACGTTCTTGTTTAAGAGTTATCATATCATCGATGGCCTTACGTTTTTCTCTTTGCAGACGGTTGATTTGCTCGTCGTAGTCAGCGGCAGTTTTTACTTTTTGCTGATCGAAGGTCCATAAAAAGTGATTTATGTCATTCAGTTGCTTTAAGAAGTCTTCCTTTCGAAGAATCAATTGATCGCGGTATTTACTCGCTTCAAAAACCCTCAGGGCCAGAGTTTTTGAATAAAAATTCAGAACGGTGCCGCGACGGAAATATTCCGTAGTGGAATAACATGGGCCCAGGCTTTCTACATAAATTGTAAAATGGAAATCCTCAACGTTTCGAACGAAGGCCTTACAGAAATCACGAGTGTCTTTGAGGTTTACCTTGAACAGAACCGAGTCACCGGCACGGAAGAATTTAGTGTTGTTGTTTTCAACGTGAATTTTAAAAACCCGAGCACTGTCATCCTTATCTGAAACTCTCCCTGAAAAACGCTCATAATCCACGTTTGGATCGATCGATCCTCGGTTCTCAGGGCCTAGGACACCTTCATTGGGTAAATTTGGCACAACGACAACTGCTCCAGCAGTCAGACTGAATACGAAAAAAAACAGGAGTGAAAAGTGGCCAAATGTCCTCATGCTTTTTATTATGGTTCAGATTCTTAAGAAACCCAAGACGTTTTAAACCCGACCCCTTTAGGAGACTAATATGGAATTTTTCATTGATACTGGTGACCTTAACGAAATCAAGACGGCCTACGCCTGGGGATTCGTTGATGGTGTTACGACTAACCCAAGCCTAGTGGCAAAAACTGGTAAAGACCAGGCCGCTCTTATCCGCGAAATCTCAGAAATCGTTGATGGCCCGATCTCAGCTGAAGTTATTTCACTTGAAGCTGACGGCATGATCAAAGAAGGCGAAGAACTAGCTAAAATCCACAAGAACGTGGTGATCAAGCTTCCTATGACAAAAGACGGAATGATCGCTTGTAAGCATTTCTCAAAGAAAGGCATCAAAACGAACGTTACTCTTATCTTCTCTGCTAACCAGGCCCTTCTCGCTGCTAAAAACGGTGCGACTTACGTTTCTCCGTTCGTTGGTCGCTTGGATGACGTTGGCCAGACAGGTATGGATCTTATCCAGGAAATCCGTGTGATCTTTAACAACTACGGTTTCGAAACAAAAATCCTGGCCGCTTCTCTTCGTCACTCGACTCACGTGAAAGATTGCGCGATGGTAGGGGCCGACACAGCTACTCTACCATTCAAAGTTATCGAAGGTTTATTCAACCACCCGCTAACTAAAAATGGTCTAGACCAATTCATGGCCGATCACGCTAAGTCTAAGAAATAAGACTCTAATTTAATCTCAAATTACTTCGGAAAGAGCCGATACAGAAATGTGTCGGCCCTGACTCCGGAGTACATTTGAAGACGCTATTATTCGTTCCCATTTTATTCTCACTGGTTGCCTGTAATGCAACGAAGACTGAAGAGATCACCTCCGGTGGTGTCGTTACAAGCAAAACTCCGCACGTCTGGGGCAGTCAATCATTCCCTAAAACAGTTTATGTTTCAGAAGACTTTGATACGGCCGAAGTTGAAAACATCAACGACATGGCCGACAAATGGGATGTTGCCTCTGAAGGCAAAAAATCATTCTTTTTAGTTCAAAGCACTCCTGTTGCTGAAAAATCTGATACCGTCGCAAGCTCAGATGGCTTTAAAGACAGCATTTTCGGCATCTATAAAGTTGTTAAGTGGCCCACGGATCTTCCAAGTGCACTTGCAGTTACTCAGATGTTCGGAACACTTTATAACTCTGGCGCAAGTGATGAGTACTTTTCTATTCAGCACGCCGATATTTTAGTGAATTACCGATACACATTTTACAGCGGTGACTCTGGCTACGGTTACGATCTAAAAACCGTTATCCTCCATGAGATGGGCCACTTCATTGGTCTTAACCATCAGAACGTCACTTACTCGCAACGATACTCAACAGTAATGTACCCTTCAGTGAGCTCAGGTGATAAGAAACGAGATCCAACTCCACTTGATCAAGTGACTCTCGCCTCTCACTACAATTACACCCTCAGTAGCTCTTCTGGTTCTTCTCAAATGGTGACGCCTCGTAAAGAGTACAAGCCTCGCGACGCCGGTACGGAAGTTAAAATGCAGATCGAGTTATATCCTGATGGGGAATGTGTTCACCGTATGAATGGTAAGGTTGTAAACCGTCATCCGGCCTCATTAAAATAATTCATTTCAATAACTTCTCTCCTTTTTACTTTCGCTGGCGGAAGTAACTTTCTTTTTTACTTGATCAATACGTAACATTTCCGTATATTAATTGCAAGCAAAAAGTGATGTGGGAACAATCCACTTTCGCTGGCGAAAGTAAAATCAAGTTAAGTATAGGAGATTAAAAGCGGGGACGAATCCCCGCCGAGAATTTAGAGAAGTTCTTGAAGTTGTTCGAGAGAAAGTTTTTGGTGCATGTGAGGAACAGTCTGCATGCTCTTATTGTAGTCGAATTTATTTTTTGTTCCGAAAGTGTATTTCTTGAAATCGTCTTCAAGAGATACGCCATAGAACTGACTCATTTCTTGAATGAACTCTTCAACGAATAATGGAGCAAATCGACGATTCTCAACCATATGGCGCATGAAAGGTTTAAGGCCGCCCTTCGAAGAAAGTTTGTTGTCCATATAGCTCATGAAACGCTCACCAAATGAGTAAGCTGAGTAATCAGTATGGCGAGTGTAATAAAGTCTGTTCGACATCATGCTTGTGCCTGAAAGAACAGAAATGGATTGGTAACCTTTGTCTCTCCAAGAGGCCAAGGCCTCATCTAACCAACCTGTGTTACCATTGGCCGGCATTACACCACGGGCGAAGTATGAGTGAAACATCTCATGCCCAACTGCGCTTACTGAAGTCATGGTAGCACCACAGTACTCCATGCCGCCTGAGCCGGCGTTGTAGATTGTAAGTGATGGGTGAGGCCAAGCGCCGTAGTCGCGCTCAAGCTCTTGGAAAACGTCAGTAGCTGCCGCTTTCATTTGATCAAGAGCAGTTGCTGCAGAAGCAGATTTAGTAACGTAGATAACAACTGGGATTTCACGGCCATCGATTGATTTAAGTGAATAACGAGTTTCAACTACACTTGATGCAGGAGTTGTATGAAAGAAAATACTCGATGAAGTGTAATGGGCCGGATAATTGATTTTGTAGGTACCAGCTTTAACTTCTTCAACCACACCGTTGGTGTAGACGTTTTGAATTGTTTTAGCGCCCAGGAAATTAAGAGTAAGTGTCATTTTAACTTGATCGAACTCGAAGTTTGCGGGCATGTAGCGCTCAAGGAAGCGGCGGTCATCAAGGTCAGAGGCCCAGAAAGCACTCTTCACACCACCATCAACGTAATCAACGAGTGTGGTAAGTGGAACAGTTACAGAAAGCGTATGGTTACCTACGGCAACGTTTTGATTAACTACACGGAGAGTCGTTTCGCGGCCGGGAGTTTTTGTTGAGAAGCTTGAAACGTTCTGGCCATTGAGAACCACGAAAGATGGATCTGCGTAACTGTCAAAGATCGGCATACCAGCTTCAGGGGCGAAGAACTTAATCATGGCGGTTGCAACCGCACGACGTGAAGTAATGTCGTAATTGATGGTGTAGTCGGCAGTTGTGAAATCTACAAATACAGCTTTTCCACTGCTCGTTAGAAATGATTTTGGTCTGTGTGATAGATCATTGCTGGCAAAAGCAGACGTCACAAACAAAAGACCTAGAAGGAAAAATTTCATAAGAACTCCTTAATCAATCAAGTAGCGCATTTGATCAAATAAGGGGCGAAGTGACAAGTTTAGGGGGTAAAATTAGCCATGCGTCATTTATGCTTATTAATGTAATCTCGGAGACGATCGGCCACCTGTTCGAGGTCACGATAGTTGTCGCCATCACGGAAAGTGAGCTTACGGTCCTTCCCTTCAATTAAATCATCTACATAAAGTTCAAAAGCGTAGAGAGGGCCCGCACTTTTGTGACTAATTACAATTCCGGCCAGGAAGGCCATGGAGCAGAATAATAAAGTGATCAAAATATAAGTTAGAAAATACGTCAGCATGAGGTGCTGTTTGTTCGTGATAAATGGTGAAACCGAGGTGTTAAAAAACGAAAATGAAAATATCCCTAAAATCAAAGAGCATGAAAAAACTACCAACGCAAAGTTTAATCCGACCTTGTACTGCTCTTTGGGCCAGATAAGATAATTGCCTCTCATAGAATCTGGATGCCAAACGAGCTTTTCTTTCCCGAAAATGACGAACAAAACCAGTGCGACCCCGACCCACAAGAAGACATCGGCGAAATTAAAAACAGTTCCATTGAACGGAATGAAGTCGATGGTTTTTCCATAGATAATTTTATCGATCACGTTTCCAAACATTCCACCTACTAAAAGTGAAAGACCGTATTTCAAAATACTCGCGCGTGATGGAATGATGTACATCAAGAACACGTAAACGAAAAACACCAGCCCCGCAAAACAGCCCAGGGCCACAATTCGAATATTGTCGGGAAGATTTGCATAGAGACCCATGATAAAACCCTGATTGAAATGCAGGGTAGAAAGGGTCATCCCCCACCATTTGGTGAGCTGATCCACTACTATACTTATCACCAGGATTAATCCTGATATAAGAAATCTTTTGTTCATTGGTCTTCTCATCGGAAAACGCTGAAATATCTTCAATTCCTGACTCCACCGCTCAACCTCATTTTAAACAAGTTTTAAGAACGAATTCCGAAGGGATTAATACATTCAGGAGGCTTTTTGAAAAAGCGATTATTATTTCTAGCTATTCTCATGGTCTCTCACACATGGGCCGGCCCGAAAGAGCAAGCGTGGAAACTCCACAACCGCTTGACCGGAGTTCCGCCGAAAAAAGATGTGTTAGAGGTAATGACAAACCATATTCGTGGCGGCCGTGCAGAAGATGCGGCGAAAGTCGCCATGAATAATCCAAATTTCTACAACATCGTTTTGAAGAACTGGATTAAACCCTGGAGTAACCGCGAGCAAACTTCTCGGGCGGATCTAAACGATTACGTTGCCACCATCATTGGTGTGGTTCGTGACGAAGTTCCATTTGCCCAGGTTCTTCACAGTGACATTCTTTATACGGTTTCTGGTGCGACTCCGGCCTATTCATTCACAAATAATGATCACTATAAAAATGCCGAATCAAGAAATCTCAATCTGAAAGACAATCTGGTAAGGCAAACTCAGTCTGCCATGACGGGTCTTCCGGCCACCGCAGTTGCAGGAGTTACAACCACTCGCGCTGCTGGTGAGGCCTTCTTCTCTGCGGGAACCAATCGTCGCGTGAATCGATTCATATTCATGAATTATCTCTGTAAAGACTATGAGGAACTTCATGACGTGACTATTCCGGATTTTCGAGTACGCGGAGACGTGGAGAGAAAACCAGGTGGAGACGCGCGAACCTACAAAAATAAATGTGTTGGTTGTCACGCGGGCCAGGACGCTCTTGGTGGCGCCTACGCCTACTATGATTTTGTAAGTGGTCGCCTGAATTACACGCAAGGAACAGTTGTGACCAAAATGAATCACAATGTTTATCACTCAGATGCTTATGTGACGACTGATGACTCCTGGTTAAACCTCTGGGCCCAGGGCCAGAACGCAAAACTTGGCTGGCGCGGAAACACAACTGGAAGTGGTGCTAAGGCCATCGGTCAGATGTTCTCGCAGTCGAAGGCCTTCTCAGCTTGTATTGCTTCAAAGGTCTTTCAACTCGTGTGCATGAAAGATGCCGTCAATACTGATGATAAGGCGACGGTTGACAGTCTCGCCAATGAATTTGAGCAAGATAATTACAATCTTAAAAACTTAATTGTGAACACTTCAGTGGGATGTATTACCGATGAAGATGAATAATAAAATCGCAGTCAAAATGACTGCAATCCTGATGCTCGGGATTCTCCTCGTGACCTTTACTCATTGTATGCCGAGTAACACTTTGGACATTAAGCACACTGACTCTGAGTATAGTAATTATACGCCTCCATCAAGTGTGCCTAAGAGTGAAGAACAAGAGCTGAATGAGACTCAAGTATCAGTCGGGATCAAAAACCATGAACAGATTCTTCAAACCATGGCAACACTCACTGGTGTTGATCCTCAGACAAATAACGATGTTATGAGAGTGTATAATGAAGTGGCACTTTCTCTTCCTACCGGAAATGACGTAAAGGTCTTTTCACCTACTCATCAAATCGCTGTTTCAAAACTCGCGGCCCAATTTTGTAACTCATTGGTTGATAGTCAGACACTAAGAACTGTGGTGTGGCCAACGTTTAATTTCGGGATGGCGCCGGGAGCAGAAATGGCACCGGCACGAAGAACAGATGCCATTAACAGTGTCATCGATGCGTTTTGGCTCGGAATGGTAGAAGGTGAAGAACTGGTAGAAGCTCAGTTGGAACTCGATGCACTCCTGGTGCAACTTTCAACTCCAGTGGCCAATGAAGGAAACAATTCAGCACTTACAGTAAAGGCCATGAAAGGTCTGTGCACGGCCACTCTTTCGAGTGCCCACGTGATCCTACTTTAAGGAAATATATGAAGAAGAAACATGACGTTGATGATGTTTTGAAACCCATGTATCACGAAGGACACCGTCTTAAAACCAGACGTGATTTCCTCGCTCAAGGCTTTCTTGGAATGACAGCGTTTGCTCTCGCACCAAGTGCCCTATCTTTACTTTCTTCAAGTGCTCACGCGGCGGAATGTTCTCCTGCAATCATCAGTCATTTAACTCCGGTCATTATCATTGATCTTGCCGGCGGTGGAAATATCGCGGGTTCTAACGTCATGGTTGGCGGCGCTGGAGGACAAATGGACTTCCTCGCGAACTACGCTTCCCTTGGTCTTCCCAATGATTTTCATCCCTCTAAATCTGGACAGGTAAACACTGAAATGGGACTTGCTTTTCATTCTGGATCAGGGATCCTCCAGGGTATTCGCAATATCACCTCTCAAGGAACTCGTGACAAAACTGAAGGGGCCATTTTTTGTTCAACTTCAGATGATGATACCGGTAACAATCAATCAAACCCTATTTACTGGTTACACAAGGCCGGTGCCAAGGGCAGTCTTACTCAACTGGCCGGAACTCAACAAACCGATTCAGGTGGTAATTCGACTTCACCCATTGACTCCATTAACCCGGCAGTTGCTCCCGTGAGAATCACCTCTCGCCAAGAGGCGATTAACCTCGTGAGTACCGGAAACGTTCTTGGTTCATTCTCTGAAACAAAAGTTAAAAGCATCCTGAATGCGGCCTCAAGAATCAGCGAAAGAAAGCTCGCTGGTTTTTCACGTCGCTCACTTCCAGAACAAGTGCAGGCCCTGGTGGCATGTGGATTTTCTGAATCCTCAGATCAGTTATACCGAGTAAAATCAACTGACGTTGATCCGAACAATGATACCGACTCTCAAACTATTTTTAATAAAATTAACAATCAAGATGTACGCAATCGTTCACGGGCCATCACTAAATTAGTGCTGGAAGGTCGCATCGGTGTAGGAACTATTACACTCGGTGGATTTGATTATCACGACGGCACAAGAACCACAGGTGACACCAAGGATTTTGAACTTGGCCAGCTTATGGGTGCCATTATGGAACTTGCGGCAGTGAAAGACACAGATGTTGTCATTTATGTTTTAACAGACGGCGGAGTTGCGGCCGGTGGCACTGTCGATGGCTCTGGAAAATTTATCTGGTCCGGAGACTCAGGTCAGCGTTCATCAACTTTTATGATGGTCTACAAAAAAGACGGTCGTCCAGGCCTCAGAACAACGAAACGTCAGATTGGTTACTTCAAGGCAAATGGTGCCGTAGAAGGCTCTGCCCTTCTTACCAGTAACAGCGTAGTGACAACTTCAAAGGCGATGGTCGCAAACTATCTCGCCCTTCATGGGCTTGAAGGCAACTTTGAAAATGTGGTCGGAGATGACCCGTTTAGAAATAATCTGGATCGTTACCTGGTTTTTGATAAACTAAGATAGGGTGAAATTTTGAATTTTAATATTTTCAAATTAGCAGTCATTTTCTTATTGGGAACGATCCTGGCGGTTTACACCAACTGTGGTAAACCCGGTGAACTCATGTTTGAGAGTGGTTACCACTCAAGCGGTTCAGAAGCTTCTTATGAATCTTTCCAGAAGTCGGTTTATTCGATCACTCGTTCAAATTGTATTAGCTGTCACTCAACTATTCAACCAATGCATGCCTCTGATGACTATCGTGAGGCCCATGACATTCTTGTCTCTCAGAAAAAAGTAAATTTTGAAAACATCTCAGCCTCTCGTATTGTGGCGAAGCTTCGTGGTGAAAACCATAACTGCTGGAGTGATTGCGAGGCCAATGCTCAGGCGATGGAGAGGGCCATTGAATCCTGGAAAGCGGCCCGTGATGTTTCCGGTGAAGTGGATAATGAAGGACCTTCTGATCTGGCGATTTATACCTCTGAAACCGACACACTCGAGATGGAATTTGTCGACGCTGGAAATGCTCCTAGTTCAAATACGGTAAAAATTAATGTTGAAGCGGCCATGAGACAAGCGCCGATGGTTCTAGTGAATTCAGGCGATGGCCCTTATCTCACGGTAGAAAATAATCTTAACAATACTCTTGCGAACAATGACCAAAACGCAGGTCTTGCCTTCATGAATTTCAAAGTTCCAACCAGTGGGGCCTATCGCATTTGGGGTCTGGTTCAAGGGCCAACAGATCAGGACAATTCGTTTTTCATGACTGTAAGAGACACCAAGAGACCAACTTCAGTTCTTCTGAGTACCCGAAATGTAGAGTTCCCAGCTGGCTCTCGATTTGAATGGCGACAGTTAAATGTTTCCATGAATCTCGTGGCCGGAACAGAATATACTCTGGAACTTCGTCAACGTGAGGACGGCGCTCGCGCTCAGGCCTTTGTGGTCACTTCAGATCCGGCCTTTAATGGCCAGGAAGTGAATGACTTTTTCGGAATCACATTGAGCTTTGATCTTTCGCCTCGAATTCCCAACGGAAGTTTTAAAATCGATATCGTGGATTATGATCTTTATAGTTACAAGCTCACTAAGCCTCGGATCGTGGCACCTTCAAACGTTAAAGTAAAAAACATCAAACTCTTTATTAACGGCGCCTACTCACCTCAACATTCGGCCTATACCTTGGTAAATAAGATCACCTCGGCCAGTGATAATCTTCTTTCAAAATACGCCATGATCGTGATCAAGGACAAGGGTCTGTCGGGAGACAGATTTAAATTCTCATTCGAAGAAATTTATCCAACAGATGCAACTGGCACAACCACTGGTGGAACGGGCGGCGGAACAGAGACTCAAACTTCGCTCATGGCCTATCAAGGAACTGTTTATCCCATTTCTCGCAGCTCGGCCTATAGCTGCGTGGGTTGCCACATGAGCACCAGTCCTAGACACGCATCAGATAACGCTCAAACGGCCCATGATGCGACTTTAGGCGTGGTAGATTTTAATACCCCTTCTAACTCGCGAATCGTCCGTAAAATGCGTACTGAGCGCCATAATTGCGGTGCCAATTGTGACAGTATCGCAACTCAATATGAGAATGCGATTATCGAATGGCGTAATAGACTAGAGTAAATTCTACATTTCCACCTAAAGCGGACCTTAAGAATTGGTTCGTCTCAGAAAGAGTTGTTGCGGAATTTCCATTCTCCGCTTACTCATTTTCAATGGATCAGAGGCAGAAGCAAATTAACAATCTGTTATGGAAAGAAGTGGCGGCCAAAAGTACCCCTGCGGCCATTACTTTTATTGTCATTGCGATCCTGGTTTCCTGGTATCACTTCAATCTGACGATTTACGCCAGTATCATTGAAGGGGCCTGCCTCGTCGTTATTTTCTCAAACATCCTGAGATACTACGTTTCAAAACAAATCGGCACTCATGATATTGCGACCGAATCACAGCGTAATCAGCTTCGAATTAGTATTTGGCTCAACTCAGTTGGTTGGGGATTGATTTTTTCACTTTCTACTTACGAACTTAATATGGCCGGGTACCAATTCGCCATTCTCATTACAGTGATGATGGGGTTTCTTGCTTCCTCTCTCATTACTCTGGCCTACGACAAGACTCTCTTTATTCCTTTTCAGTTATTGATTTTGGTTCCTATGATTCTTGTTACTTTGTACCAATATGAGGTAAGAGGAACCCAAGACGCGAAATGGGTCGCCATGGCCATGGCCTTTTTCATCGTCTACCAGTTAAAGCAGTACCGGGATTATCGGGCCCTGCTGATTCAACGTTTTACCACTCAATTAGAGCTCGCAGACTCTTATGATGAATTAAAAGATCAGACTGCTAAACTCATTCATGCCTCGAAAATTTCGGCCCTGGGGGACATGGCCGGAGGTCTTGCCCATGAAGTAAATAATTCTCTCATGGTCATTCTGGGTTCATCTCAGCAGGTTGAAAGAGACCTCAAGAAAAAAGAAGTAATGACGCCTGAACTTCAATCAAAGATGGATCTGACTTCTCAGGCGATCTTTAAAATTAAAAATGTGATTGAGGGCCTTAAGTACTTCTCGCTTCAGATGGAAACCGCCCCAAAAGAAGTTGTTCCCCTAAAAGACGTGATCGATAGAACTCTTAATTACTGCCACGAACTTTTAATGGCCCACAATGTGGACTTCCAGGTTCATGATGTCCCTGATGTAAAAATCCTCTGTAATCCTTTTCAGATTACCCAGATCCTCTTTGCCCTGACAAAAAATGCTGACGATGCCCTTGTTACCTGCAAGACCACTAAATGGATTCATTATGAGTTTGAAATCCTTAAGGGCTTCATTCTGATTAAAGTTAAAAACTGCGGGAACACAGTTTCTCCCGAAAACCAAACCAAGCTCTTCCAGCCGTTCTTTTCTACCAAGGATGTAAATCAAGGCTCAGGACTTTCCCTCAGCATCTCCAAAGGCATGGCCATGGATCATAAAGGGGATTTGTATTTTGAAATGGATGAGTACTCAACGAGCTTTGTTCTTAAACTACCTATTACCCAATAAAAAGGCCCCGTTAGGGGCCCTTTTTATTAGTGTCTTGTCTTGGTTTTTTCAGCTTTAGCTTTAGCGAAGTTTCTTTTCTTCTCGGACTCTTTATCATTCATGATGGCCGATAGTTTTTTGCCGGTATCTTCCAGCTCTTCGATAAGCTTCTTCTTAATTTGCTCAGGCGATTTTAGGACCTTTCTGAACTCGTTAAGAGCGCTTGTTTCTTCCTTGATAAGAAGCTGACGTTTCTCAACTTCTTCCTTAGTCATACGGTAGATCGCCATATCGGCCAAGTACTCAGCATAAGTAAACTTCTGCTTAGATAGATAGTCGATATAGTCTTTACGGTTGGCCTTCTTCTCAGCGATTGCATAGTGCTTTTCACGGATGAAGCGGATGATCTCGTTGTTCTTTGTTAAACGGTCTTCGTAATCTTTAATAAGAAGCTCGTAACGACGTTTTGTTACAGCAAGACGCTGAACCGTGAACACTTCCAGAATTTCTTCTACAGCGTTGAAAACCTTCACACCTTTTTCAGTAATAAGTGTGTAGTTAGGAACGATCGAGCTGATCGTACCCATGGTCTTCTCGACTTCTGCAAGTGTCGGTGTTTGACCGCGCTTAAAGATAAGCTCCACATTGATCACGTTATCCACCGAAGAATCGATGTAATCCTTCAAGAAATCGTTATCCATGTGCTTATTAAGATGACGGTAAATCTTCTGAGCATCGTAGCCCTTAGGAACTTCAGTAATGAAGATCTTCTCGCCCACTTGCTTGAAGCTCATCTTAGTGATGATTCTTCCCTTCTCATCAATTTCCACTTTATCAGTGTAATAACGGAAATAAGGTTTAATCTTTTTGATTTTACCAGTCTCGATGAATGAGATCATCGACTTGATAATATCTTCGTGGTTAAAGCTTGGAATCACCGAAGAGAAACCAGTTCCGATACCTTCAGCTCCGTTTAGAAGCATGATAGGAAGTTTCGGAAGAAGTCCCATTGGCTCCATGACTTTCTCATCATAGTTAGGAACCATTTCAACCTGGTTCATATCATCGAAAAGAAGAAGTTCAGCAACTTTCCCTAATTTACACTCAATGTAACGGGCAGCGGCCGCCTGAGTTTCCATTCTTTCCCCGAAGTAACCCTTCTTATCGATAAGTGGGTAGTTATTCGAGAAAGTATAGTCTTGAGCAAGGTTTACGATTGATTGCTCAACCGATGCCGGACCGTGTGGGTGAAGAGTCAGAACAAGACCAGTAAGTGAGCTTACTTTAATGAGACCTTTGTTCGAGTTCTTCCAAAGAGTGAAAAGAATACGACGTTGAGAAGGCTTCAACCCATCCTGAAGGTATGGAATCGCGCGATCCATCAGCGTATAGATCTGATAGGTTCTGTATTCTTCTTTTACCAGTGCCTCAAGAGGCACGGCCGTCATTGAATGTAGTGCTTGTTGATTATCTTTCATAATTACGCTCTCGCTTCACTTTTTTTCTTGGCCTTATTACCGGCAATCACGTTCGTTAGATCAACATCGATTTCATCTGAATCGATCAATAGGTCTTTACGAAGCTGAGACTCTTTACCGAAACAAGTTTCAAGCATTGATTTAGAAGCACTCATATCTTTCACAGAAATTTTTGTGAAATCTTTCCGGCTAAGTACATGCTTAAACGCTTCCTGGCTCATTTCACCAAGACCCTTGTTACGCATGATCTCTTTAATCTTAATGTCTTTACGAACTTTAAGCTTCTCAAGTTCATCAGTTGATTCGCAGTAAATTGTTCCTTTATCTGTCACAACCTCAAAAAGTGGAGCTTTCGCGATCTGGATCATGCCCTTTTCAAACATTTCAGGCCAGAACGTGAAGAAGAAGTTCGTTAGAAGTGTATTGATGTGACCACCATCCACGTCTGAGTCGGCAAGGAAGACGATCTTAGAGAAACGAAGCTCTTGAGCTTCTGCTTTCTGGCCAATCGCAAGACCAATTGAACTCATAATGTCCGCGAACTCCTGGTTCTCAAGAACTTCTTTAATCGAAGCTTGAGAAACGTTCATCGGCTTACCTTTAAGCGCAATTCCACCTTGATACATTTTATCACGAGCAGAACGTAGACCACCAATGGCCGAATCACCTTCGCAGATGAATAGAGCACATTTTGTACGGTCTTTTCTTTCGTTAGCATCAAGAAGTTTTTCAACTCTTTGCTTTTTACCTTTCTTCGCAAGTTTTGATGCATCTTTTAGATCCATCATACGTTGACGAGATTTCGCTCTCTCCATGATATGATCAAGAAGCTCTTGGTTCTTACGCATGAACTTAGTCATGCCATCGGCCATGAAAGTTTCAAGTGCTTTCTCAAGAAGAGCATCACGAACAAGCTTACGCTTAGTCTGAGACTCAAAACGTGGGTTCGGCATGACGATACCGATCACGAAAGTCATACCGGCAAGAACATCGTTATCTACAAGTGTTAGCTTGTCTTTCTTGGCCGTTCTTTCAAGTTTATCTTTAATGGTATTGATATAAAGACGCTTAATACGATCGTGGTGGAAACCACCGTCATATGTCGGAGTCGAGTTAACGAAAGAAATCATTCTTTCTTTATCATCTGACTTCTTATCGAAAGTCACAGAAACGTGAACATCATACTGGGCCTTGACTTTGGCACCTTTGATGTTGGTTGTTTCATAGACAAACTTCTCATCACCAATGAGCTGAGCAGTTGTTCCATCAATACGCTGAGCAAGTTCGAAAAGACCTTTCTTATAAAGGTATTTCTCGTCATTGAAATAGAACGTTAGTCCCGGGTTATTGTAAGCAAGGTCAATAATACGCTTACGAAGAAGCTCTTTATCTACAACTTGGTTTTTATAAACTTCTTTTGCAAGAGTTAGTTCAACTCTTACACCAGATGGACCTTTGAATGGCTTTTCTTTTGTTTTATGAATTTTCAGAGCGCCATCAATGAACTCGTAAGTTTGTTCTTTTTTCGAGTTATAGTGACGAACAGTGGCCTTGAACATATCAGATGTTAGACATGTAGCTGAAGCACCCAGGCCGTTTTGGCCAAGAGTACGGTAAAGGAAACCCTTATCATCCACTTCTTCATCTTTAAATTTCGAACCCGTTCTGAATTCCGTATAAACGTCCTTCATTTTAGCGAGCGGGAACCCAATTCCGTTATCCTGAACTGTAACGACCTTACCATCCGGTGAAAGGTTACAGTGAATTTCAGTCACGTGACCGCGATAAAACTCATCAATACAGTTATCAAGGATTTCTTCGATGGCCTTGGATTTGGCCTGATGGAAATTTACTTTCTTAAACTCGAGAGAATCGGTTGTATAAACGTAAGTATCTAGCTCTTCAATGTCATTACTTCCGAAAACTAGAGTTACACGGTTTCGGCAGTGCCAACGCTGGTCTTTGCTCTCAATAAGAGCTTCCTTGACCTTTGCGCCACGGCGCTTCACTTCTTCGACGGCCATTGTCAAAGTCTCCTTTAAAGTTGCTTGCAGGAAAATCAATAGGATAAGATTAAGGGCATCCCGAACAATAGGTCAACCAATGAGATGGCGATTTTTATTTCTTTTCTTGAGTTTCTTTATCAACGAAAGTTCTTTATCTCAGACTAAAGTGAGTCTTTCTGCAAGTTTTGATAAACCAATTTTGGAGGAGCTTAAACCTTTTTATACGCCTTCAGAAGGACAAATCGAAGATTTATTGAAAGGCGAAGTTATTTCAGTAGGTAAAGTCGACTCTCCTACCCCGAAAGAACAACAAATGATGTTGTTCGTTTCCGGCATTCATCCACGTAATTGTATTCGGGCCATGAGAAAACTTTCTCTCTATGAGAATTATCACAACTACATGGATTTCGTTAAAAGTAGTAAATACGACGACAAAACACAGAGACTAAATTTCACCATCGATCATGCTCTTCTACCTTTCCCGATGGTGGTCGAATTTAAAATTCCTCGAATCACAAAACCCGGTCACTATCCGTTTGTGTTTGAAAAAGGTTTTTTGAAAGATTTGAAAGGAACTGTCATCGTTCATGATGTTGGCAAGTATTGTCTTTTGGGTCTGAAAACCGACTGGAGGGGTCCGGAATCCAAGATACCAAATGTGGTTTTCAGTACGTTTGTCCAAACCGTAGGCCGACTAGGGCTTGAGCACTTAATTCGCGTCTCAATTTTTTAATCAGGTTTTTTCTTTGTCAAATCACATCGTTATGTTTAATCTCGATGCGTGCAAGTTTTAAGAATCAAACCTATTGATACCCATCACATCAGACATAAAATGCTGCGTCCAAATGGTACGCTCGATGATTGTATCTTTCAGGGTGATAATGATGAGATGACATTTCACCTGGGCGCCTTCGTAGACAAAAAGCTCGTGAGTGTTGCTTCTTTCTACTTCGAACGTAACGAAAAATTTACAGATCAATATCAGTACCGCCTGCGTGGCATGGCCACCCTTCCTGAATATCAAGGACAGGGTCTGTCATCAGCACTATTAAGAACCGCTTTCCCAGTAATCAAACAAAACCAGTGTACACTTTTGTGGTGTAATGCCCGTGAAAAGGCCATGGGGTTTTATACGAAAGTTGGTTTCCAGCCATCTGGTGAGTTCTTTTCAATTCCTCATATTGGAAAACATGTCTTGATGTCTATCAAGATTGATTAGATAATCTTTTTATAATTTTTTAGACCCGAGGACACCCGTGTTCACATATCACGATCAGTTTCGCAAAGAACTTGCGATTGCTATTGCCCCCATCATCGAAAAAACTTTTTCAATCATTTTCCCTTGGGAAAAGGCCTATGGATTATTTGGTGCTACACCATCTAAGGAAGCTGGTGATCTAGCGTTTCCACTTTTCCAAATTGCCAAAGAAGCAAAAACGAATCCGGCCCAGGCCGCAAAATCTTTAGAAGCTGCTTTCACTGAGCTTCCAAAATTCATCACCGAGAAGAAGGCCATGGGGCCTTACCTCAATTTCTTTTTTAATTTTGACGCAATCGCCTCAAAGATTATTCCATCAATTCTAAGCGGAGACATGTTTAAGCAGAAGCTTACAGAAAATACGCCGAAGACAATGATTGAATACTCACAACCAAACACCCACAAAGAAATGCACGTGGGCCATATGAGAAACCTTTGTCTTGGTGACGCTCTTATTCGACTTCACCGCTACTCTGGTTTTGATATCGTTGCTTCGACTTTCCCGGGCGACGTGGGTACTCACGTTGCTAAATGTCTTTGGTATTTGAAGTTTCACTATAAAGGTGAAATTCCTAAAACAAAGAAAGGTGCCTGGCTTGGAACTCTCTATACGGCCGGCCACAATAAACTTGAGGACGAGCGCGGAACTGAGAAAGAGGCCTCAAACCGTGAGCAACTAACTGCCATCCTAAAACAACTAGAACAGAAATCTGGTGAGTATTACGACCTATGGAAAGAAACTCGTGAGTGGTCAATTGAACTCATGAACGAAGTTTATACCTGGGCCAATGTAAAATTTGATGTCTGGTACTGGGAATCGGAAGTTGATTCAGCTTCAGTGAAACTTGCCCGTGAGTATCAGCAGAAAGGTCTTTTTGTTGAAGATCAAGGTGCAGTTGGTGTGAACCTTGAAGACTATAAGCTTGGTTTCTGCATGCTTTTGAAGTCTGATGGTAACGGCCTTTACGCTACAAAAGATATCGAGCTAGCAAGACGTAAGTTTCAGGACTACCATATTGAGAAAAACATCTACGTGGTAGATAAACGGCAAGAACATCACTTTAAGCAAGTTTTCAAAGTGCTTGAGCTCATGGGCTTTGAAAATGCTAAGAAGTGTTTCCACCTTCAATATGACTTCGTGGAACTACCAGACGGGGCCATGAGTTCTCGTAAGGGTAACATCGTTCCTCTACAGGCCCTGATTGAAAACATGGTGAAGATGATTAAGGAGCAATACCTGAATCGTTACGTTAATGAGTGGTCGCCTGAACAAATTGAATCAACAGCTCAAATTGTTGCAAAAGGTGCCATCAAATACGGTATGACCCGCATTGATCCAGGAAAGAAAATCGTTTTTGATATGCAAGAATGGTTGAAGCTTGATGGGGAATCTGGTCCCTATATCCAGTATGCCTACGCCCGTATTAATTCAATGGTGAATAAACTTGGCGCTCCAACCTCGAATGAAATTCATGCAACTGCCCCTCAAGAAAAAGATTTAGTGGCGCAACTTATGAATTTTCATCAGGTCGTGGAACAAGCAACTCTTCAGTATAAGCCTTCGGCATTGACTGGCTATTTATACGACCTATCTCGGGCCTATAATAGTTTCTATGCTGAATGTCCGGTGGGTTCGGCCCCTGAACCAGTGCGCTCATCACGCCTGATGCTTTCAAAGGCCACTGCCCTTACTTTGAAACAAGGTTTAGCGCTTCTAGGAATTGAGGCCCCAGAGAAAATGTAATGATCAGACTATCAGTTCAAATTGAATTTGATAAAACAATGGATCTCACGACTCACAAAAATTCTGTGGTCGTGGGTCGTTCGCCCAAGTGTGATCTGATTGTTCCTCATGATTCAATTTCCAGACAACACTGCCAGATCGATTACAGCAAAGAAAAAGAAGTCTTTTATATCACTGATCTTGGTAGCTCCAATGGTGTGACTATCAATGGTCAGCGAATTCCACCGAGCACCAAAACACTCATCCCGCCGAATGCTGCTCTTTCGATGGGTAAGCTAGAATGTGAACTTTCAAATAAGCCGGGAGCTTCTAGTTCTGATAAGGTTGTAAGTTCAGATCTTGCTCCAAGCGGAGATTTTACTTCGACCATTAGACTTGCTCGTATTGAACTCAACAAGCCTTCTATCACTCTTGAACTAGAGAAAAAGCCCATCTCAAAAAGACCGCGTAATCCAGTCACCTATGAAGAACCAGTGGAAGTTGTAAAATCCAACAAGACAAAATGGATTCTTTTCTCAGTAGGACTACTTATTCTGGCCATCACCTGGTTCATGGCACCTGACAAGAATTAGACTCACTCAATCTAAAGTGTTCCATTAAGAAAATTGTTACTTTACCTTCGTAAACATATAATTAGACAATAATAAAAATTTATATTGTTTGGAACTCCATTCTGAGAGTTAATATTAGACATGAAACATTTTTCTAAGATCCTGAAAAACCAAGCGGGTGTTTCCCTTCTATTTACCATCATGATTGTGGCCCTTGCCCTTGGTGGCCTTGGTTATGTTACGACTGAAATGCTGCCGAAGCTCCATAGTGAGAAGAAGAAGGCCGAATCAACAATCGACTATCGCGTTTTTATTTCAAGCTTAAATGATTACCTCATTCACGGGATTCGTGAACGCTGGTGTTTATCAGTGAATAATGGTGTGACTGATCTTCTGCTTTCCAACGATTGCGGTTCGGGAAAGGCGATGGAAGATATTGTTACACATCCGGGAAATCTAGAGAGAATTTTATGGGGACCCGAGAACATCGGAACTCCCCTGAATGCCATGCCTTCGGCCGAAAGTGCTAACCGAATTCTTGCCTTAAATTACGTTCGTTACCATCAAACTCCGCAAAAGGCCTCTCGCCTTCTTGCCTATGAAGATGTTTATCCGACAGACGGAAAAATGAAATTCAAGGTAACTCAGGCAATCCTTCAGGATATGACAGACCAGCATCCGCTCTATCTCATCTCAAAGAGTGTTAGAGACTGCGTGAATGAAGTGAACATTGAAATCTTTCAAGTAAAGGACTACAACAATATTGGTGCCGGTGAAGAAAGAAAAATTGGGATTAACATCACAACCGATATCTCGAGAACAAGATTCAGCTGTACTGTGATGAGAACAGCAGATTCAACTGCATACTACACTTTCTATCCACGTCGACTTCATACCTTCTCGCTCATTAAATACGGAAACCTTGATACAAAGGCCCTGAATGAATTCAGAGGACCCGTATATGTGGCCGGAGACCTTGTTCTTCCTCCTGAGGGATATGATAAAGATCAGGGTTCTGTTTTTTATGCCCCATTAGTTTTAGGCATGTATAACTCAGGCGGTGGAACAGGTAGTACCTTTCGCGCCGGTCGCGTGGTTAATAGTAATGGCGCGGATTACACTTTCAATGACCGTGGTCATCCACATTTGTCAAAGCAGGATAATTATCCAAACTTCAGAGGCTTCCTGGGGGGCCTTAACCTGGATGCTACGGAAGACAAGGGTTTCTATAATCTCTACAATCACGCGTCCCAGACCGCAGTAAACCAGGCGCTCCTTGAACAATGTATTGAAGAGACCAAAGTTCAAACCACACCCAGTATGAACAACAATTCTCGTCTTGGTTTTACTAATTACGATGTTTCTTCTAATGGCAGCAAGACAACCAAAAAAATATTACTGGGCTTCAATCTTCGAAACAGATTTAAGCCCTCTAGCATGTCACCTGATGTTATCTCCGAAGAGGACAACAGCGGAAACTGGTGGGGCGGTGGCAAGAAAGATCCAATCATTGTTTTTTCTATCCCTACACCTCCGCCGGGCCTGACCTCACTGGGAGAATTCAGATTAAAAAATGATGATCGTTCACTTCGTGGAACGATTGGAGTTGGCTCAGAAGCGAGAATGGAACTAGATCTAAGTAAACTTGATGTGACTGAAAATAAAATCAAAGATCTAATTAAAAGCGTAGAGGACGCCAAGAAAAATAATTTCTACAACGCCATTCAATCAGATCATATCTTCTCTCAACTTCAGGAATACAAAAAATTCAAAGACGAAGGGGAAGACTTTAAAGATGAATGTGAAGAAGACGCAAATAGTGATTGCGTAGACTGGGGATTCTCGAAAAAAGACGCCTGTCTCTTTGGCAGCTGTAACGATACTGAAGATGCCTGGGACGATTACAAAGACGCCCGCAAAGATCTGGTAAACAAACTTAATGAATTAAAAGATGACTTGAAAGACGCCAACAAAAAACCAATGGCATCATTTCAACTGGCCAATCACACGACCTCTGAAGGATTCGTGCTAAACATGAAGACTCTAAGCTTCACCTATAATCAGCAGTGGAGCATGTATTTCAATATGGCAAAAAACAAAATGAGTAACGATGAAAAAAATCTTCGTTTTGATTTTTGGCCTTACCACTACGGCCAGTGGAGTCGTTACGTAAAACTTAAAATTTCTGGTGATGATGGAAATGACTTAACTCTTATTACTGACAACGGATATCAATATAATAATTTAAGTGTATCTAACTGGCGCAAGACTGATAACTACGACAACTTTTCCGGTGATCCGGATGATAAATGGGATCCACGTCCTAAAGAAATTTATGACCTTAGTTGTCCATCTGGAATGGGAATTGCGGATTGGGACTTAGATATGTCAGGCAGTACAAACTTCGCCTGGAACTATGCCAATACTCCTCCTGGTGCACAGGTCGATACACCAAATCACGATCCCATTAGTTCGATAGAATTCACAATGCCAACTGATAACTCTCCGATCCTGGAGGGACATGCCGCTTCTTTCTCTAAGTCTGTCGTTGAAGAATGTATCATTCCGCCAAACCGTAATCGCGTGTATGGCTTCTATGTTTGTAACAAACTCGTGATCCAAGGTGGTCGTAGCGAACCACTTTATATGATTGGAACGTTCATCGTAAAAGACCTTATCCAACCGGTGGATGGCTCAACCCAAGTGCACTGGCACAGTATCTGGGACACAAAAGCAACAGATCTAGTGATGACTGACTTCAGTAGTTCAAAAGGTGTTTGCCAAAACACGAATCTACTTATGAGCTATACGTGGAAGGACCTTAAAGAAAGTCCTGCAATCATGGCCCGAGTAAATGCTTGTAGCCCGATGGACATGGTTAGTAACGGGCCAAATAACTTCAGCTGGACGACCGTCGATCCGGACATCGGAATTGCAAATCCTGGAGATGCTATGACATCTCAAAAAGTTAACCGTATTCAAAAATGGGTCATTCGAGAAGATTCTCGAGTGGATATGATTAGATGAAAAAACTATTTAAGAACCAAAAAGGTATGGGTCTGTTAGAGGTTCTGGTAGGGATCTCCATCGCCAGCGTTGGTGGATACATCATTCTTAACGGGATCGATTACCTTAGTAACAAAAAAACCGTTGTAGATAAAAACGCCAATTTAGAAAACATGATCTCCGGTATCATTGGCTCCATCAGATCTAACATCATGATGGAAAAGATTGATTTCGAGCCCGAAGAATTTTTAAAACACACAACCTACGATGCTGTAGAAAAAAGTCTAAACCTATGCTGGGTCAATGATGGGATGCTGCCTCTTGAGGCATACCCTACGTGTCCAGGGAAAATAGGTTATGTCGTAACACCATTCAAAGTCGGAACAATGGAGTTCCGAGGTTTATATAAAGTGACTCTGAGAATGACTCACAGAGAGCTTTTACCAAACCAATTTAGAGAATATGTATTCATTGTGAAGGATCCATGAAAAGAAGAAACGGATTTTCGATGGTTGAGATGATGATGGCCCTCGGTTTGACCGGGATGCTGGCCCTCATTGCCGTAAACCTTTATGACTTCTCTCAAAAAGAAACAAAAGTTCTGAGTGAAGATATCATCAACACCATTGCACGCTTCGGTGCTTCGAAGACACTCACCTATGATTTGTTATCAGGTGAGCCAAGCTTTAACTATGTAAACCTGGCCGACGACAATAACCTTCCTTTCTTTGTTCTCGCTAAGAATGAATTCTGTCGAAGCAGTACTTGTACACGTCAGCTAACTCTCGATATTAAACCTGGAGCTACGAAATCTCGCTCTTTCTACATTATTGTGAAGCGTCCTCAAGGGAAAGAGAGCTTAAAGTTCACGATTGATCCAAATTCTGTATATAGTCCCAGCAAAATTTATGCAGGTATCAACTGGCAGAAATCAAATCCAGACTACTCGATCACAAAAACAGCTGATCGAGTCGACTCTCCTTGGCAGAAGGGCCGCCTGCTCATGCTAACTTCGGAGATGGATTTTTATGATTGTATGTCACCAGTCCACTCAATGGGGAGTACTGGTGGATGCAAAGTTTCATGTGAAAACTCTGGTACTTGTAACTTCATCGTAAAACGTCCTTATAAAATGCTTGGTGGAGTAAATACTGATGAATTGGATATGACTTATTATCCTATTGAAGGTGCACCTGCAGGACTAATCAAAACTGCTTATCAGATCTGCCGTCCAAATAAAGAATACAACTGTGCGGCCACTATTGATCTTACCGGTGGTCTAACCACAACAAGATCGTTCTTTGATAAATTGCCCTATATTCCGGGTAATGATAACCGCGCAACTCTCGCTCCAGTTGAGATTGTTCAGTACTGGCTTGAAAGACCTAATCCTACATCTGCCGACCATTTAATTGAGCTCAGACGCGCACGAGCAACATTAGTTGGCGGCCAAATCAAGTTCCAAAAGGGCGTAATCTTAATGACAGGCCTACAATCTATTGTTTTTTCTAGGGCCAACATTTCGAATTCCATCATCGACTACAAATTAAAGAAAGTTCGACTAAAAAAGAGTTTAAATACTAAGTAAGCAATACAAATGGGGTCTTTATGAAAATGATCACTTTATTCACAGTTTTCGCTGTTTCTATTCCGGCCTACGCGCAATTTAGTGTTACGCCATTTGGTTCGGCGAGCCCTGTGCCACCTCCCATTGGCCAAAATAGAAAGACAGGTTGCGGGGCCGTTGGTTGTAATATGGAAGTAACTCTTAAGCCATTTTGTTACGGTACAAACCTGCGTGCCTATCCGGTATCAACTCAACTGAATCCATCTGAACCAATTACGATGAATTTTACAATCGTGAATCCGGATGATGCTGCTAAAACTGATACTTACCAAATTGTTTTCCCAGCTAAGGCCACTTACGCTTCAGGTGGAGTTCGTACTGATTGTTCATTTAATGAAGGTCAGGACATGAACGTGAAAGGATACAAAGACATCACTTGCTCTCTACCGAACGTAGGGACTTTCAATTACAAATTAGAGAACTGGAAAATCAGCCACAACCCACGCGGTTATGGTGGAGCTGAATTTGACTACTATGCCGGGTCATCTATGACTGCCCAAAGAATCGGAGCTGGTGATGTAGATAGTCAGATTACATGTCTTTATAAATTCACTTCTAACGATAAACACGGCCAGCTTAAAACAAATGCTGTGAGCTGCTACTTCCCTTCAACTATGCCTGATATCAGTGACCAGGTTAAACTTCTTAAAGGTGGAACTCCTGTGGCCAATGCTGAAATTGTGGCCTCTGCTAACAGCATCCAGATTAAGATCAATGACAGTATTGATTCTCTGAGTAGCAAAGTTGCAGTACGACATGGGAAGATCACAGTTCCAAAACCCCCAGGGCACCGTATTTCATACACTCAAGGTGGTCGCGGTCTGGCCGCAGTTCGCGAACTTGAATCTTTCGATGAAGCCTCTGCCTACAGAAGCTTCACGGCCCAAGTGAAGTTCCCAGGTTCAGAAGGTTTCTGTGGTGGTTACTACTCTCCACTTATGTTTTTCTTTGATAAACAAGTTCCTAAGTTTGATGGTGTATCACTTTTCCCACTTTATGGTGTGAAAGAAGGTACTCGTGTGAACTGGCCTGAAAAAGATGCTCCAGGATACTTTTTAGCTAAGCTTAATAAAGGCGAACAAGTTTCTAAGAACAGCCAATTGTTCGGCCAAGATGATAAGCATGAGAACGGCTTCCTTGCTCTTGGAGTACATGACAGTAACAAAGACGGTGTGATCGATGCTAAAGATGAAATCTTTAACTCCCTCACTCTTTGGAATGATAAGAACGGTGACGGTGTTTCTGATGATTCAGAACTTCACTCTCTTAAATCACGTGGAATTGCTTCAATTTCACTCAAATATTCAACTCGTGATGTGACGAAGTTTGAAAACCGAGCTAGAGCTCGTGAGAAGAGTAAGTTCACTTACGTTGAAAACGGTAAAACCAAAACTGGTGATGTATTTGATGTATGGTTGTCGCCACTAGATTAATCTCAAGTTTGCCAAAGACCTGTCTCTTCACTATACTTTAATTTATGAGACTACATTTCAAACTCATAAATGGTGAAGAGCAGGACTTTACAATTGATAAACCTAGTTTCACTATCGGAAGATCCAGCCAAGCAGATATAGTTATTCCTCATGATGGGATGTCGAGAAAGCATTGCTTTATTGAGAACGTCGGAGGAAAACTTTTTATTACTGACCTTGGAAGTATGAATGGCGTTTTTCTGGATGAGAAACGTATTCAGCCTGACACCCCTACCGCATTACCCGTTTATTTAAATCTCTCGTTTGGAGCGGTACAAAGCCTCCAAATCGACATGGAAGACAGTACCCGCGTTTATTCCCGTCCAGCTGCTTCAAATGCCAATAATGCGGCCCCAGCACCTGTTGAGCACAATCAGACTACGACTGCTACTGCTCTCTTACCTAATAAAAAGACCAAGAAACCTAAAGCTGAAGTCAAAGCAGCGGCCAAGAAAGATGTACAGTTCAACGTAAAGAACATGTTCTTTTTTGCTCTCACTCTGACATTTATTGCGACAATGACCTTCTATTTTATTCGCGAAAAGATGGCGGAAGATGAACCTTTGACTCCAGAAGAAATGTACGAGTAATTACTCGTAGGCCTTTTCCTTCCATTTATCATTGATGCAGAAGCGATGCCCATGATTATGGGTCGTGAGAAATAATACTCTCTGATAGCAGGCCTTCTTCGATGGCATGGCCCCAATGGGAGCGCATTCTAATCGCACGCTCTGTTTGGCGAGCCCTTGCGCTCTAGCTTCCTCACATTCCTTGTAGAAAGGCTTACTGACACAAACCCAATGCCCATCCTTACAATCGTAAATAAGGTGCCAGCCGGCCTCATATTTATCAGATAGAAGATCTTCCATCGGATCGAAGGTCTCTTCGGCCGCCCATAGATTGAAGGTCAAAAGCATGACTAAAAAGGTGAGTTTTTTCATATTCTAGGCACTTATCGGTTTTAGTCAGGAATTCATGAGCAGTGTTTCATATGCCAAACAACTCTAATGATTTCAATGGGTAAAAAATAGGTGCTTATTCGCCCTATTTACGTTACGATGCCCATAAAGACATAAATAGGCTAAAAATAGGCGTATTTCTTATGATTAAGATCAATCGACGGGTCGAGTATGCCCTGATGGTCCTCATGCTCATGAAGGAAAAAGACAAGTCAGATCTCACGACTGCTCGTGAAGTTTGTGACCGATTCGAAACTCCTTTTGATACGACTGCGAAAGTGATGCAGCTAATGAACAACGTAGGTATCCTTCATTCCCAAAAAGGTGTGAAAGGTGGTTACTCATTGGCCCGCGACCTTTCTCAAGTAACTTATATGGAACTGGTGCAGCTGATTGAAGGAAAGAGCTTCATGATGGATTGTCATGAAGGCCCCTGTGAACTTCTTCACAAGTGTAATATCTCTCAGCCCATCAAGCGTTTAAATGATTATTTGATCAATATCTTCAATGCTCTGACATTGAATGAACTATTAGCTGAAGACAATCTCCTGGCTTTGAAGAAATTACCAGAGAAGAAAGTTGAGCACTGCCCTCTGGTTGATAAGGTGAATTTATGAAAATTGAAGACAAACTACAGGACAATTACAAATACGGATTTGTCACTGACATTGAAACTGAAGAGTTCCCAAAAGGACTTTCGGAGGACATCGTTCGCCTCATTTCTCAGAAGAAAAATGAGCCTGAATGGTTATTAGACTTCCGTCTTAAGGCCTTCCGTCACTGGACGACTCTGACTCACCCTGAGTGGCAGTATTGTAAAATCCCACCGATCGATTTTAACGATATCTACTACTACTCAAAACCTAAGACGAAAAAAGACACTTATAAGTCTTTAGACGATGTGGACTCTGAACTTCTTGAAACGTTCGAGAAGCTTGGTATTCCTCTGACTGAACAAAAGCGTCTGATGGGTGTGGCCGTGGATGCGGTATTCGATTCAGTATCTGTGGGTACAACTCATAAAGAAGAACTGGAAAAAGTTGGAGTTATCTTCTGTTCAATCTCTGAAGCAGTGGAGAAATATCCTGATCTGGTAAAAAAATATCTGGGAACAGTTGTTCCTTATTCAGATAACTACTATGCGGCCCTAAACGCGGCAGTATTCTCTGATGGTTCATTCGTTTACATCCCTAAGGGTGTTCGTTGTCCATTGGATCTATCAACTTACTTCCGTATTAATGCCAAAGAATCAGGTCAGTTCGAGAGAACCCTCATCGTTGCTGATGAAGGCTCATACGTAAACTACCTGGAAGGTTGTACGGCCCCTCAACGTGACGAGAATCAGCTGCACGCTGCGATCGTTGAACTTATCACTCTGGACGATGCTGAGATCAAGTACTCAACTGTTCAGAACTGGTACGCGGGTGATAAAGAAGGTAAGGGCGGTATCTATAACTTCGTAACTAAACGTGGCCAGTGCCGTGGTAAGAACTCAAAAATTTCATGGACTCAAGTTGAGGCCGGATCAGCGATCACTTGGAAATACCCTTCTTGCGTACTTCTTGGTGATAACTCACAAGGCTCATTCTATTCAGTGGCGCTGACTAACCACTATATGCAAGCTGATACAGGAACAAAAATGATTCACGTGGGTAAAAACACGAAATCAACAATTGTTTCAAAAGGTATCTCGGCGGAAAAATCTCAGAACGTCTATCGCGGTCTCGTGAAAATCATGCCGTCAGCAACTGGTGCGCGCAATTACTCTCAGTGTGATTCAATGCTCATTGGTGACGAGTGTGCGGCCAATACCTTCCCTTTTATTGATGTAAAAAATAATACCGCCATCGTGGAGCACGAGGCCTCAACTTCGAAGATCAGCGCTGACCAAATTTTCTATCTTCAGTCGCGTGGTTTCTCGCAGGACAAAGCTGTATCACTTATTGTGAACGGTTTTTGTAAGGACGTGTTCAAGACTCTACCTCTAGAGTTCTCAGTGGAAGCAGTAAAACTAATCGAAATGAAACTAGAAAATAGCGTGGGATAATTTATGATCGAAATTAAAAATCTAAGTGCAAGTGTTGACGGTAACCAAATCCTTAAAGGAATTAACCTGACTGTAAAGAAAGGTGAAGTTCACGCCATCATGGGACCTAACGGTTCTGGTAAATCTACTCTATCAAAAGTCATCGCAGGTCACCCGGCCTACGAAGTAACTGGTGGTGAGATTAATTTCGAAATCAACGGTAAGATGAAAAACCTTCTGGAGCTTGATCCAGCGGAGAGAGCAAAAGAAGGCGTGTTCTTGGGCTTCCAATATCCAATTGAGGTTCCAGGTGTATCTAACTTCACTTTCTTAAAAGAGTCATTCAATCAGATCTGCGAACACCAAGGGCTAGATAAGATGGACGATGAAGCTTTCCTAAAGCACCTTCGTACCAAACTTAAAATCCTTGAGATGAATGAATCATTCCTTGAGCGTTCAGTGAATGAAGGCTTCTCGGGTGGTGAGAAGAAGAAAAACGAAATTCTTCAGATGGCGATCCTTAACCCTCGACTATCGCTTCTTGATGAAACCGATTCAGGTCTGGATATCGACGCACTTAAGATCGTAGCAAATGGTGTAAACGCACTTAAGAGCCGCTTCAATGCCACGATTCTTGTGACTCACTATCAGCGTCTTCTTGATTATATCGTACCTGACTATGTTCACGTTCTTTATAAGGGTCAGATCATTAAATCAGGCGATAAATCTCTTGCATTAGAACTTGAAGAGAAAGGCTATGACTGGCTTATCTCTGGAGTAAAATAATGAATATTGAAAACCTATCTGCTTTGGCAGATCAACAAATTAAGGATAGTGCAGGGGCCCTGAAAGATTTCAGAAACGCTCAGCTTTCACTATTCAAGAAGAACGGATTCAACTCTCCGGTTCTGGATGGTTATAAGTTCACTAATCTTGAAACATTCTTTGGTTCTTTAACTGATTCTGCTCTTTCATTTCAGAATGGCGAATTAACAACTTTGGATCTAAACCTTCCAGGAGTTAAAGTTAAGAAGTTAAAAGACCACTTTGAAGAGGTAAAAAATCTCTTTAAAGAAGAAAACGCTCTTTCAAATCTTCACCACGCTCTTCTAAATGATGGAATCATTCTGGAAGTGGCAAAGAATGCGGAAGTAAAAACTCCGATTAGAATTGTTCACTCGATGAACAAAGCAGGTCTTTCTGCTCCGACTATTGTGGTTCTTGCTCACCACTTTTCAAAAGTGACAGTGATCGAAGAAACTCATGGCGGCGGCTCATATGCTAACGTTAATGAGACTTATATCCTTGCCCATGACGGTGCCAATGTTGAGCACATCCAAATGGACCAAGGAAGTGAAGAAGGTATTTCTCATAGTTCAGTATTTGCTGAACTGGCAAAAGACGCCACAGTTAGAAGCTTGATCTTCAACGCTTCTGGAAAGCTTAACCGCAAAAACCTTCAAATGAATTTGAATGCGGCCGGCGCTCATGCAGAATCATATGCCCTCTACCTGACTAATGGGTCTGAGCACTCGGACATCAGCACGGTGATTAATCACAAGGCCGCCGACACGACTTCAGACCAGATGGCGAAAGGCATTTTAGATGGGGATTCAAAGGGAATCTTCACTGGAAAAATTCATATTCACCCTAAGGCCCAACGTGTGGCCTCAGGACAATTAAATAAGAACCTTCTTCTTTCTAAGAAGGCCCAGGCCCACTCGCAACCACAACTTGAGATCTTCGCGGATGACGTGAAATGTTCTCACGGTTCGACCACTGGCCAGCTTTCTGATGATGAAGTGTTTTACTTAGAGGCCCGCGGGATTCCAGCGGACAGAGCAAGAACTATTCTTGCCCATGGTTTCGGTCTAGAGATCGTGCTTAAAATTCAAAACGAAGAAGCACGTAACCTTATCAGTCCGTTGATCTTGAAGCGCCTCGAGAGCAAATTTGCTCTTGGGAGAATGTAATGAGTATTTTGGAGAATAACCCTTATCGCAAAGATTTCCCCCTGATCGATCAGATCGTGGATGGGAAACGTCTGGCGTATCTTGATAGCGCTAATACCACACTTAAGCCACTTCCCGTGATTGAGGAAATGGATCGTTATTATCGTGCAGAGACATCAAACATTCATAGAGCGCACTACTGGCTCTCGGAAAACGCCACCAATAAGTTTGAAGAAACTCGCGACAAAATCGCAAAGTTTATTCATGCTCCAGATCGCAAACAAGTGATCTTCACGAAGGGCACGACTGAGTCGGTAAACCTTGTGGCCCAAAGTTATGTGAGAAAGTTCCTTAAAGCGGGAGATGAAATCCTTCTATCTCAGATGGAGCACCATTCAAACATCGTTCCTTGGCAAATGGCCGCAAAAGAGAAAGGCATCATCATCAAGAAAATTCCTATTAATCAAAAAGGGGAAATTATTTTTGATGAGTATAAGAAGCTTCTTTCAGATAAAGTTAAACTTGTTTCAGTTGTTCATATCTCAAACGCTCTGGGAACGATTAACCCGGTTCGCGAGATGATTAAACTTGCTCATACATATGGAGCAAAGGTCTTCGTCGATGGAGCTCAGTCCATCTCTCACCTGCCAATTAACGTTCAGGATCTAGACGTAGACTTCTTCGCTTTCTCTGGCCACAAAATGTTTGGCCCGACAGGTGTTGGTGTTCTTTACGGTAAAGAAGATGTTTTAAATGCTATGGACCCTTATCAGGGTGGCGGTAGCATGATTGACCGAGTGACTTTTGAAGAAACTACTTACAATGTTCTTCCACTTAAATTTGAAGCAGGAACTCCACCGATCGCCGGAGTGATTGCTCTTGGTAAATCAGTTGATTACTTAAATCATGTTGGCATTAACAGGATCATGGAAATTGAACATGAGTTACTTGCCTATGCCACAGAGAAACTTCTCTCGATCCCGGGACTTAAGATCTACGGAACTGCCGAACATAAGGCGTCTGTGATTTCCTTCGGCATTGAAGGCATGCATCCAAATGATATCGCTTTCATGATGAATAAATCTGGTGTGGCGATTCGTACTGGTCACCACTGTGCTCAGCCATTGATGGATTTTTTCCAGGTACCGGCCACATGCCGTGCTTCGTTCTCAATTTATAACAATAAAGAAGATATTGATCAGCTCTACAATGCACTGAAGAAAGCAGTAGATCTTTTTAAAGAATAGGTAATTTATGTCACAGCAAGCTTTAGAAATTATTGTTCAGCCGACTCCAAACCCAAACGCACTTAAATTCATCCTGGATAAGGATGTTAAGACGGAAGGAAAGGTTTCGTTTAAAACTCCTCAGGACTGTAAAGACGTGCCTCTGGCGGCCGCTCTATTCGATCTTCGTGGTGTGGACCAGATTCACTTCTTCCAGAACGTGATCACAATCTCTAAATTTAGTTTTGAAGAATGGGATTCTTTAGAACCAGCAGTTCAAACTTGTATTGAAAGCTTTCTTGAAGACCATGATCCAAACTTCAAGGTCTATGACCCGGAGGCCGACCGTCTGGCCAACCTTTCACCAGAGCTTCGTTCAATCGAAGAAATTCTAAATAAAAGAATTCGTCCGGGCCTTCAAGGCGACGGTGGTGATATTGCAGTTAAAGACTATAAGGACAACGTTCTTATCGTTAAGTACCAAGGTGCCTGTGGTACTTGCCCAAGTTCAACGACAGGTACTCTAGAGGCCATTAGATCGATTCTCCGTGATGAATTCAATCCGGACATTGAAGTTTATCTTGCCCCTGAGGTTTAGGTTCTTTTCTCTTCTTTTTTTCCTCACAAAGATTTCATAAATCCCGCATCTAGATAGTTAGATGCGGGATCTATCATTCAACTACTGAAAGTGATGGCTTTCTTAAGGCCTTACTATGCTTCGGAAGCAATTGGAGCGATATTCCTTTATGGGGGTTAATCTTCTTTGAGGATTTCTGGCGATGCTACCGAGGAGATAGTTAAATTCTTTGTAGACTATTATTTATTGAATTCCTGTAAATCTCGCTCAAGTCAGCAGGGAATGTTTATAAATTTACCTAAATGTTACCTTAAGCTATTAAAGATTTGGTGTTTATGATCCGTAAAAGAAGTATGAAGATTTTCCTAATGAATGACCAGCATACGTTCGAGTACGTCATCGAAACGGACCGGGTCAGTGTCGGCAGGGCAAGTCACAACGATTGGTGTGTTCCTCACCATGAAATTTCCAAAGATCATTTCATTATCTACGCGCAGGATGAAGAGTACTTCATTCAAGATCAAGGCAGTAAAAACGGTGTTTATATTGATAATGTGAGAATCGAACCCTACAAGAAATATCCACTCAATATTCAACAAAACATCGTCATTGCACGAGTATTTAAACTCGCCTTCTACAGACGCCCAGGCCATACCGAATTAGGCATAACCGGGGCAATCGAATTAGAGTCTCAGGCCGAAACTTTCGAAAAATTAAAGAAGTAAACTACCAGGCCTTTGGCGTGTAGTAGCCCCACATCTTTTCATGTGGTGAACCAACTTTTGGTTTGTACTGGTAAGAGTACTTACAGCGGGCCGGAAGCGAAATCAGAATTGAGTCCACTCGCCCATTCGTTCTTAACCCAAAAAGTGTTCCACGATCGTGAAGCAGGTTGAATTCAACATAACGGCCACGACGGTGAAGCATGAAATCTTCATCTTCCTCGTTCCAGTTCTCCGACATGCGTTTTTTAACAATCGGGAAATAGGATTCAATGAAATGCTCAGAAAGATGTTTTACTTTCTTCACATCTTCTTCAGTGTTACCAGAGTTCATGTGATCGAAGAAAATCCCACCAATCCCACGCATCTCAAGACCACGGTGAGAGTTATTAAAATACTCATCACAGGTTTTTTTCATCGTTTCGTAATCAGTACCAGCGGCCTTCTTCCAAATACCATGGAAGTAAGTAAAGTCATCTTCATACGGGTAGTATGGAGTTAGATCTGCCCCACCACCGAACCAGAATTTATTTCCCTGGTGAATCATACGGAAGTTGGCATGAACAGTTGGAACACGAGGATTCTTTGGGTGAATGATTAGTGAGATCCCTGCGGCCCACATTTCATCGCCTGAACCTTGAAGGTGTTTAGCGAACTGAGGATCGATTTTTCCATGAACACATGAGGTGTTAACTCCCGCGTTCTCAAAAAGCTCACCTTGGAAAGCTCTGGTAATACCACCACCGCCTGGGTGACCAGCGTGATCAGTACGAGTCCACGGATCTTCTTTCATCACGAGTTGCGGGTCCAGTGCCTGCATTTCCCGAGTGATTCTATCCTGTAAATCTCTAACGTGTTGGTGAAAAGAATTTTTTAATACTTCCAGTTCCATAAATGTCCTACAATTAAAATATGCTAATAAAATTTATCACAAAATCACTACGCCCTCTAGGGATGTTTCTCATCTTTCTCTTCGCCACGGCCTGCATCTTCGGGTCAATCTTTGTGCGGGACATTGATAGCACCACACTCTTAGGGAAATTCCTCGATTACACCATCTCATTTGAAAATCGTTTTTATGATTTCCGAATGAAATCTCAGCTCAATCCTAAGTTCCGAAGTAAGGAAGTGGCTTTAGTCAAAATTGACGATTACTCACTTCAGAAACTTGGAATGTGGCCCATCCCGCGAACCTACCATGCTCAAATGATCGACAAGCTCGGCGCATTTGGCACAAAGGTCATCGCGATGGATATTATGTTTCCGGAAAAGTCTCCTAACGTTGGAGATATTTCACCGGATACGGTCCTTGCAACATCCATCAAAAATTTTCAAGCTGGTGGTGGTCGCGTTTTCCTCGCCTACACACTAGCAGGTGAAGGGGAAGATTTCCTTCCAGAAGCACCAGTGGAGATGCTCAACGATGCCGTGGACACTCGCAGCCAAAACGTTGAGATGACTCCTAAAAAAATTGGTCGTTACACTTTCCCTATTCCAGAACTCGTGGCGACAGAAGTGGGTCTGGGTAATATTTCGTCTCAAGAAGATCGCGACGGAATTTTCCGTCAGTATCAGCTCATCGCCAATATTGACACCATCTATTACGGCTCACTTTCATTCAATGCCTATGAGGCCTACACCGATAAAAAGGACCAGGTCAAAATCTTCTCCGACGCCACTGGTGAACTTGAAATCGATGGCAAAAAAATGGAAATCAGCCGCGGTGGTGAAACTAAAATTCGCTACATCGGCGGCGAAGAACAGTTTGCCCAAGTCTCGCTTTATGACCTCATCAACGCGTCCCCTGATGATCCTAAGATGAAAGAAATTTTGAATAACAAAATTGCTTTCATTGGTTCAACAGCAACTGGTGCCCACGATTTACGTCCATCACCAATTGATGCCAAAATGCCCGGAGTCTATTCGCACATGAATATGGCCCACATGCTTCTTCACGGGTATTTCTTCCAAAATTCCAATGAATCAGTGAAGTACTCACTCATCATCCTCGTCGCAGGAATGATTATTTTCCTTCTCGTTCAGAGAATGGGTAATCCATTCTTGGATGCCTTGGTGGTGATCTTAATTGTTTCAGGGGCCTATTTCGCTGATCAATATCACTTTTTGCCAAAAGGATATGAATTAAAACTTTTCTACTGTTTTTTCTGTTTTGTGGCCTGTTATTCCTGGAACACATTCCTCGCTTTCTACGAATCGAACAAAGAGAAGAAGCAAATTCGTGGGACATTTGCCCGATATGTTGCCCCAACTATTGTGGATGAGATGTTAAAAGATCCGGACAAGCTTCATGTCGGCGGAACGAAGATGGACATCACTTGTCTCTTCTCTGACGTTCGTGATTTTACCAAAATTTCAGAGGGACTCACGGCCACCGAACTCGCTCATTCCCTTAACATGTACATGGGAAAAATGACGGACATCGTGTTCGATACTAAAGGCACACTTGATAAATATATCGGTGACGCCATTGTGGCAATCTGGGGAGCTCCGCTTGAGATTGGCAACCACGCCCAGTATGCAGTCGAAGGCGCGATTAAGATGATTACCATTCTTCCTGACATCAACGAAGAATTCAAAAAGCTTGGGCGACCGGTTTTCAACGTAGGGATTGGTCTCAACTCCGGTGAATGTTCAGTCGGAAACATGGGTTCAGACCGAATTTTCTCTTACACAGCTCTGGGTGATAATATGAACCTGGGTGCTCGTCTTGAAGGTCTATGCAAGTATTACGGTACTCAGATCCTTATCTCAGATATGACATTAGAGAGACTGGATCTCACTAACATCAAGACCCGCCCGATTGATAAAGTAATCGTGAAAGGTAAGACCACTCCGGTGGCCATCCACGAAGTGCTTCACCCTCATCACCCGATGACAAAAGATCCTGAGGCCCTAAGTTTTTATTTGACCGCCTGGAAGCAGTTTCAGGAGAAGAATTTCACTGGGGCCCATGAGACCTTTAGTCAACTAGCGATGGCGATTGAAACTGATAAGGCGAGTAAAAGGATGAAAGAGCTTTGCCGGAAGTATATAGATCATCCCGAACTAGTAACTGATATGTTTGATGTAACAACCATGACAGAAAAATAAATAAGGCCCTCGCAAGAGGGCTTTATTATTTATGGACCTTTGGGAGGAAGAGCTCCCTGATTATCACGCTTATAATCTTCATCGAAACACCAATGTCTCCAAGAAAGCTTTCGATTAATGGCGCCTTTGCCACCATCTTCTAAGTTTGCTTGAGAGAACACGATGATTTCCATTTTTCTAAGAGTCGTATTTTTCTTCCAGCGGATCTTGCGATCATTCCACTGACGACATAAATAGCCACCGTAGTAGCGAGCATAATCAGTCCTATCCGAAAGATTCAGATAAAACTTTCTCCAGTGCTCATTCGGGATCGCCCGGTAAAATTCTTTGTCACGAATACTGTAAATATCTTTATTCCCAGTCAGAACATCCATCTCAGTTCCATCACTAAGTGTCCCCGGAATCTCCACCCACACGTTGTCCATTTTTGGATAAGGAGCAAACATGTTCCATTCCTGATAAAGATGCACCCAACGAGTCACGTCCTGCCAGAAAGGAGCTTTAATGTTCCATTTCTTAATCGTAGTGAGGTTCCACATGATGAGCATAACAAGAAAGAAAGCACCGGATGCTTCACGGATCCACTTGAAAGTTGTGATCTCTTTCTTCTCGGTTTTATATTCGAGAAACTGAGTCATTTTGCCCATGAAAGGACGATGATTTGAAATCCAAACATAGATGGTCTGGCCAATCGTGGAAATGGGTTTTACAGCAAAAATTCCAACACTCCAGTAAAACAATGGTGAATGTCTAATGATCTCAAGCCAAGCACTGTACTGGAAGAAGCGCTCGCCTTTTTCATTCACAACCACCCATGAGTGGTTCTTCTGCATATCAGAATAAATCGCAGGAGTTTCCTGGGCGATCTTAATGGGTACAGATCTAAAAAGGACGAACTCTCGAATGAGACGCGCACCTTTTTGACAAAAACCACACTCTCCATCGTAGTAAATCGTGAGCTTATCGAAACCACGCTTTCTAAAAATGTCAGAAAGCTTGTCCCAGAGCGGGCCAGGTAAGAAAACTGACCACATGGCAAGACAGATGAATGGGAAAAGACCAATCGTCATCGTTAAGAAGATACCAATGTGAAGACCCCAGAAAAGAATTACAATAAGGGTTCTCACGATCCACCAGCGTCTTCCAAATAAGAAAGATCCAACAAGTAAAAGGGGCCCCAGCCACTCCAGGTAGATGGTAAAAGCGGTGGAGATTTTTCCAAGCAGTGGAGAATTTCGTAACCAGATTCCAATTGGAGTCGCAAAAATATCCAAACGAGATGAATAGAAAATAGCGGTCAAATCCTTACGCCAGATCGGATGATCTTTTAAAATGTAACTCACATAATAGATGGCAAAAACCTGAAAGAAAAACGCCAGAACCCAGAAGGAATTAAACTCGGTGGTTTTCTTTTCTTCCTTTCTCATCGCTGAATCGATTGAGAAACACCGACTAAGTGGTAAACAAATCGATAGGAATAAAATCGCGCGCAGGACATCATCACCGCCGTTATTCACTAACCAGTTACGATTGTGAACGGAAACATTCATGACGAAGGCACCAAACATGGCCCAGTTGGCCCTGTAACCAAGAAAAACCATGAGGCCTAAAAGAAAATGGATGCCAAACATAATGGCCGCAAAAGCAAAACTTCCATTCGCAAAGTGGAACGACAGGGACCAAGGCATCCCCATTTCATTCATAAAAAGTGCTCTTGGGACTAGACCGATATCAGTGTAAAAATTCGTGAGATCCGGCAAACGATAAACCACATCCGCCATGATGATGAATCCAATCAACACACGGTAGAGGGCAAGAGAGCGGTCATCAAAACTAAAAGTCTTTTTAATCAACTGTAGAACAGACATGTACGAACCTTTTCAGAGTTTACTTCCTTAATATTGTAACGGATTTCATGACTTTTTCGAGAGATTCGTCTAATCTTCTTCGAATGAAGATTTACTATTTACGCAACGCAAGGTTTTGATCCATGCTTTATAAAGTCCGTGATGAAATAACGAAAGACTATGATGTTGTCATCATAGGTTCTGGTCTGGCCGGTATGACTGCGGCCAATGTCCTAGGTCGCCATGGCCATTCAGTTCTCCTCCTTGAATCTCATAATAAGCTCGGCGGCTTCGCTACTTGGTTCTACAGACATGACAGAAATCATGTTTTTGATATCTCTCTACATGGTTTCCCGGTCGGAATGATCAAATCTTGCCGAAAGTACTGGAACAAAGAAATTGCTGATTCCATCGTGCAACTCAAAGACGTTCGCTTCGTGAACCCTCAGTTCAACGTTCAAACGACCTTTACCAAAGAGCATTACACCGAAACCATGGTGGAAAAATTTGGAGTAGCTAAAGAAACGGTTGAGGCCTTCTTTAAGCACCTGGCCGAAATGAATTTCTACGACAACTCGCAAATGACCAACCGCGAGCTATTTGAAAAGTTCTTCCCAGGCAGAAATGATGTGACTCGGTTCCTGATGGAGCCAATCACTTACGCTAACGGTTCAACTCTGGATGATCCGGCCATCACATACGGCATCGTATTCTCAAACTTCATGAGCAAGGGTGTTTACACATTTACGGGCGGTACAGATCACCTCATTAACCGCATGAAGGAAGAGCTCCTAAAAAATAATGTTGATATTAAACTCCAAACAAAAGTTGAGAAGATCCAGATTGAAAATGGAAAAGCTCAGGGCGTGTACGTTAATGGAAAACTGGTAAAAGCGAAGGCCGTTCTATCGAACGGAAACATTCGTTCTACCGTTCTTAACCTGGTTGGCGAAGAACATTTTCCGGCCGACTATGTTGAGAAGACGAAGGCAATTCGTCTTAACTCTTCAAGCTGTCAGGTTTATATGGGTCTTAAAGAAGGGGCCACTATTCCATACATCGGGGAACTGGTTTTCACTTCTACTCACCCTACTTACGAACCAGCAAGACTCCTTGATCTAAAAGTAAGCTCACGTACCTTCTCAGTTTATTATCAGGAAGAGCGTCGTCCTCGTATTGCAATTGTTTCAAGCACCAACTGTCACTATGAGGATTGGAAGAAGCTCTCAAAAGAAGAATACGAAAAAGAAAAAGAATTTATGATCGAAGAAACCATCAAGGGTCTCGAGGCCTTCATTCCGGATATCAGAGAAAAACTGGAAGTGGTTGAGGCCGCGACTCCTGTCACGGTTGAGCGCTATACCCTTCACCCTAAAGGATCATCATTCGGAACGAAGTTCGAAGGTCTTGATGTATCTATGAATCTACATAAAACAATTCCAGGACTCTTCCACGCAGGATCAGTCGGAATTATCATGTCAGGTTGGCTAGGGGCCGCAAACTACGGCGCCATCCAGGTAAACGCAATTGAAAGCTACTTAGGAGCACAGAATGTATCAGTTTAATGGTCAGCACGTAATCGTAACAGGTGGAACTCGTGGTATCGGTGGCGGTATTACAGAGGCCTTCCTTAAAGCTGGTGCAACAGTCGTTGCGACTTATTCAGGAAATGATGAGGCCGCAAGAAACTTCAAAGAGAAACACGCACTCTACGGTGATAAACTTGTTCTAAAAAAATTCAACGTGGCCAACAGCGGAGAAGTTGAAAACTTTTTTAAAGAATACGAAACGCTATTCCCTTCACTCGAAGTACTGGTAAATAACGCCGGCATCCGCCGCGATAACATCATTGCCAGTATGAATGAAAGTGAATGGGACAATGTTCTTGATACCAATCTTAAAGGTACATACAACATGACTCGTTTCGGCGTTCTGGCCATGATGAAAAATCGTTATGGCCGAATTGTGAATATGTCATCAGTTGGTGGAAAACTTGGTCTTCAGGGCCAGGCGAACTACGCCGCTTCGAAAGCGGGCCAGATCGCTCTTTCACTCTCTGTTTCTAAAGAAGTGGCAAAACGTAACATCACGATCAATAACGTGTGTCCGGGATTCATTGAGACTGAACTCATCGCTGATCTTCCGGAAGATCAGGTCAAAGAATATAAGTCACAGGTTCCAATGAAGCGCTTTGGTAAAGTGGAAGAAGTGGCCCATGCGGTTCTCTTCTTCGCGAGCCGCGAAGCAAGCTACATCACTGGAACAAACCTTGACATCGCCGGGGGCCTCAATGCTTGAGACCATCTTAAATAATATTCCTCAACGTGAGCCATTTCTTTTCATCGAGAACATTGTTGAAAGATCTGAAGACTCCATCACTACCTCTAAGAAGTTAACTGGCGAAGAAGACTTCTTCCGTGGTCACTTTCCAGGACGTCCGGTATTTCCGGGTGTACTAATGTGTGAGGCGATTTTCCAGACTGGCGCGCTTCTTATGGCCCTAAAAGGTCAGAGTGCTGGTAACAATAAAACGGCAGTTGTTTCTCGAATTCAAAACGCTAAATTTAAAAACATGGCCAAACCCGGTGACCTCCTGATGATCACTGTGGATTTCGTTGAGACCCTTGCGAATGCTTCATTCATGAAGGGCAAAATTACATCTAATGGCAAGACCGTGATGAGCATTGAGTTCGCGGCAACTTTAGTAGAAAACGGAGACGTGTAAATGGATTTCTTGGGAGTAAATGGAAAGACCTTCTTCATCGCAGGTGTGGCCAATAAAAAGAGCGTTGCTTATTTCTCTGCAAAGACTCTGATTGAGGCCGGTGCGAAATGTGTATTCTCTGTTCAAAGACCTGAACAGTTAGACAGCTTGAAGAAACTTTTCCCAGATTCCCCGGTGTTTGTTTGTGACGTTGAAAAAGACATTGCCTCACTAGCAACTGAGATGAAAAAACACACCGATAAACTTGATGGCTTCCTTCACTCATTGGCGTTTGCTAATTTCTCGGAAGGGATTAGGCCCTTTCATGAAACTAAACGCGAAGACTATCTTCAGGCCTCACAAATTTCAAGCTTCTCATTGGTAGAAGCTTCAAATGCTCTTAAAGAATTTTTCACCGAGAACGCAAGCATCGTAACGATCTCAATTTCAAACACCAAGGCCACTTCATACGGCTATCTAGGGCCGATTAAAGCGATGCTGGAAGCAACAGTTCCCTTCCTTGCGAAATCATTCTCTGAGTTTTCAAAAGTTCGTGTGAATGCAGTAGGGGCCGGACCGCTTAAAACGTCTGCCTCGGCCGGGATTCCGGATTATATTGATAATTATCTTTATGCTGAAAAGCTGACTCTTAGAAAACAAAACCTCGAGACTCAGGAAGTGGCCAACACGGTTTGCTTCCTTCTTTCAGAAAGAAGTTCTGGCATCAACGCTTCAACGATTCTGGTTGATGCCGGCATGAGCTGCAACTACTTCGATCAATCTTTGATTAAATCTCGATAGGAGAAGGTCTTCTTTAGACCTTCTTCAATTGAGACCTTGGGATAATATCCAAAATCTCGTTTCGCTTTCTCATGAGAGAAATAATGAGACTTTCCAAGGTTCAGGGCCACAAATCGTGTCATCGGTGGCTCAGGTTTTTGAATGCCAAGCACCTTGAATACTTTCTCAAGTAACCAGCCAATGCGGTAAGCGGTCGTGACATCAATCGAATTCATCACAGGATCTACTTTTACAAAACCCAGAATCTGATTAATGAAACCCCAGAGCTTCACCGGACGCTCTTGTCCAATAAAGTAGGCCTGTCCGCAAACACGACTATGAGGTTTTAAATGCTCAAAGGCCTGAACGTGGGCGAGGGCCGCATTCTCAACGAATACAATATCGACGAGGTTCTCTCCGTCACCAACGACCTTTAATTTTCCTTCTTTCCCTTTTTGAATCACTCTTGGGAAAAGATGCGGATCACCCGGGCCCCAAATGAGGTGCGGACGAATTGCACAGGTTAAAAAATTCTGATTATCATTGGCGGCCAAGACGAGTTTCTCGGCCATGGTCTTAGTTTCTGAATAAGCATTAAGGAATTCAGTAGCGTAAGGCTGCTCTTCACCCACACCCAGAAGGTCATCTTTATTGAAAACCACTGAAGGTGTTGAAGTATAAACGAAACGCTGAATGCCCTGGGATTTTGCTACTTCTACAAGGTTTTTAGTGCCTTCGTAATTAATGCCGTAGTAGTCCTCATATTTCCCCCAAACGCCCGCCAGAGCGGCCACATGAAAGATAGCGTCAAAGCCTTGAGTGAGGGCCTTTTCCACGTCTTCGCGCTTGCGAATATCACCTTTAATCGTCGGCACGCCCAAATCTTCTAAATGGGAATAGGAATGACGAGAGAAATTCGTCACGATGTAAGAGGAGTTTTTTAAGAGTTCTTTGATGATGTGAGTGCCAAGAAAGCCTCCACCACCGGTTACAAGGATACGCATGTAATCATAATAAATCCTGCATGGCTTTTCGTCCACATTGACTCACATCTTCCGCTTTAGTAACGTCAATTTAAGAGGATTATTTATGAAATTTACCCTTCTCGCACTTCTATTAACTACGACTTCCCTTTGGGCCATTCCTGAGAAGGATTTTCCAGAAGTTTGGGTCAATAAGGCCGTGCCCCATTTTCAAAATTTAAATCACTCAGAGTTCACCAACGCTGAGGGCATGAAGATTCATCACTACAGTCTGATCAAAAAAGAGAACAAGAAAACTCTCGTGATCGTTCCGGGCCGTACTGAAGCTTCCATGAAATATGCTGAGCTTATTTATGATCTTCGTAATGATGGATTCAATATCTTCATCATCGATCACCAGGGACAGGGCGAATCAACTCGAGTTCTAAGCGACACAAATAAAGGCCACGTTCGTAATTTTAAAAATTACATTATTGATATGGAACAATGGATGAAAGAAGTTGTTCTACCTCAGTCAAAGGACATGCCGCTTTATCTTCTTGCTCACTCTATGGGAGGTGCCGTAGCTGCAAAGTATATGGCGAAACATCCAAAGCAATTTGTGAAGGCCGCCTTCTCGGCCCCCATGATGGAGATGAACACGAAGCCGTATCCGGAAAAGATCGCCCGACTTTATTCGGCCTTCTTAGTTCAAATTGGTAAGGGCACAAACTATGCTCCAGACCGCGGTCCTTATATTCCGGAAGAAGATCGCTTTGAAACAAATGAGCACACACATAGTGAAGTCCGCCATACTGCCCTAAAATACATCTTTGTTACCTGGCCCAACCTTGCAGTTGAAGGTCCGACAGTAATGTGGGTGAACCGTGCTCTACGCGCGACAGAGAAAATCGATGTTGATGGGAAAAAGATTCAGACGCCTATTCTACTTCTTCAGGCCGGAGGAGACCTCATTGTGAATCCGGGTCGCCAGGTTGATTTCTGTAAGAAGGCCAAATGTACTCTAATTCAGTGTCCAGGATCTCATCACGAAATTCTTCAAGAGAAGGATGATATCCGAGATAAAGCTCTCGCTGAGATTCGTAAGTTTTTAATCTAACGATCCTTGCCGATCTCTTCCCAGAAAATGGGAAAAGAATCGTAGGCAATTGAACCTATTAATAATCCAATAAAGAGTCCCGGGAATCCTAGAAGGATCGCTCCTCCTAGAACGCAAATAAATGCCACCACGGCCGGGATTTTACTTTCCCCAAATGAAGCGAGCCACGGTCTTAGTATATTATCAACGACACCAGTGAAAACTCCGACAACCGCCAGGATAATCGCGGCCGTTGTGTTGTCTCGGAAGAAAGCAACTAATCCAAACAGAAAGGCCACCGGTGCGGCCCCAATAACAGGAATAAAAGACAAGATTAAAGTCACAAAGAAGACGAGAAAAAAGTCACCTTGATTAAGGAGCGACACGGCCAGTGCTACAATCAATGATTGAATTCCTCCGGTCACAATATTTGAGAGATAAACCTGACGAGAATTTCGGATAAAGACTTTGATTATTTGATTCATACGCTCATCTTCAAAACCAAGAAGCGCTTTAAAGAATTTTCTGACTCCGTCTGCATGAGTAAGAAAAGAATAAATACAAAGAACCATGATGAGTAAGAACATAAAAATCAGCGGAAGACCTGAAGCAAGATCCTGGAAAAATCCCAGAAGATAATTGTTCACTGTTACAAGATAAGTATCGATCTTTTTAACGGTGAGAAAGTCCATGAAAGAATACCTAGCAGAAAACTTATGAACGATGTTTATGATTTCTTGCCTAAGATCCATGACGAGTTCTTGAACACCTTGATCCTTCAAGCGATCCTGCAGAGACATCTTTTCAAGTTGTTGAGTGACAGCAATCGTTCCTTTCACCAAAAAGAACAGCACAGGAATTGAAATGATAATAGTGAAAAAAGTTGTAATGATCGCTGCCGCGCGATTTCGTGTGAGCCCCTTACTCTCGAGCTTTAACTGCAATGGATACAGCGCCAGAGATAAGGAGGCACCAAAAATAATGGGTATATAAAAAGGGGAAACCAGAACAGCGCACGCAATAGTTAACGCCACGATATAGAGAATTCGAACAACTTTATTTTCCGTCTTATTCAGCATGAGTCACTCCACCAGTAAATTCTGACGAACCATGGTATAGAAGACAAGACTAAGGGCGACTAAACTCGTTCTTGTGCCCACTGAGAAAGCTTTAAGCGATCAATCTTGATGTTGTGACGTACGTCTACTGGGAAGGCCGCATGTAAAAAGAAATGCTTAATGTGTTTCGTAAAGTGTGTTGTCTGGGCCAACACTTCAAGCTCCTTCAAGAAAGCATCACTCATACGAGTTCCGCCATCTTTTCGCTCAATAACCAGTCCAGGCACAATGGCATCGCCGACTTTCAGTTTCACTAAGGCAGATCTTTTAATAGCCGGATGCTGATTAAAAATTGATTCCATCTGAATCGAATAAAATGTCTGATTATTTCCATCAACTCGATGGGCCTTACGACCCAAGAACCAAAGATTTCCTTTCTGATCCATCCAACCCAGGTCACCCATACGGTGCCAAAGCTTTCCGTCCTGAGTGATCTTGGCCTTGGCAGTTTCGTGATCCATTTCAAAGTAGCCTGGAGTCACCTGCAGGCCAGTTACAACGATTTCGCCGATTTCTCCCGGTTTTAGCATTGATAATTGCGTCTCCGGAATATCCGTAGTTTTAATAATATTGATCTGAACACCTGGTACGGCCTTACCAATACAGGTGCCATCACCTTGAAGCATTTGCGGAAGATGATGATTTAGAACTTCACTTCCAGAGATAAGACTCACTGGTAAACACTCAGTTGCTCCGTAAGGCGTATAAGTATCACCACTCACGAGAATCTGTTTAAACATCTGATGAATTTCTGCGCGCACCGGGGCACCAAACATCACGACCTGTTTTACTGTCGGGAGCTTGATGTTGTGTTTAAGACAATACTTCCCTACTCGGTCCCAGATCGCAGGAGATCCGGCCACAAATGAGATGCGATGGTCTTGGATGTTCTTAATGATTTTTTTCGGATCACACTTTGCGGGTTTAGTTGGATCCATTTCTGGAATCACAGATGTCATACCCATCGCCAAGGTAAATAGAGCGAATAACGGAAAACCTGGAAGATCAGTTTGTGTTTCATCCAGAGAAAACATCTCGCGAAGAGCATCTGTTTGTGCGTTTAAAATTCCATGAGTGTAGTTCACCCCTTTAGGAATTCCAGTTCCGCCGCTCGTGAAAAGAATCGCTGAAGGATCAGTTGGTTTCATCTCTATTGGAGTGAAACTTTTAGATTCCTGTGAAAGGCCATCGTAAAGATGATGAGTGCTTCCACCCACCGGACTTAAAGAGACCTTAACTTTGAGATTTTGAAAGTATTCTTTCTTAAATCGACGAAGCCAGTGAACCATGCCAATCGATACAATTGCTTCCGGTTTGACTTGTTTGACTGAGTTTAAAAGATTCGGAAGACCCATACCTGGATCGATCAGAACCGGAACCGCACCGACTTTAAAAAGGGCAAAGGTAATAACAGAGAAATCGAGACAAGGTTTCACGAATAAAAGAGTTCGCATCCCTGGCGTGATTCCCAGTTTTACCAGGCGATTAGCAATTTGATTTGAACGTTCTTCGAATTCGCGGAAGGTATAAGAACTTCCGTCTCGCGCCAGCACCACGGATTTTTTATCAGGAATTCTCTTTGAAACTTCCCGGATCCGGTGTGCAATATTCATCGAATGAACTCCCAGATTTTTGTGCTTACGTCATCCAAAGCATCTTCAAGAATGTAGTGGCCAGCTTTAGCAAACCAATGAGCATTGGCGTCTGGATAGATTTCAACCCACTTCTCAAAGAAGTGATGATTGAAACAGAAGTCCTTGCCGCCCCAAAGGATGAGCTTTGGCTGAGGAAGAGATTTTAATTTCGCCTCAATTTCACTTAGAGTCTTCCAGGTTTTATGGTCGCGCTCCATGGGAATATCTTGAACGAAGCGAGCAACTGCAATGCGGTTGTCCCAAGAATCATAAGGCAGAAGGTAGCCGGCCTTAATGGCCTTAGGAAGTGCTTTCGTTGTTGTCATGAAAGTCGCGGGCCACGCGAAGAGGTTCCACTTACGAGTTAACCACTCACCAAATTTGCCCTGGCGAAGAAGATTAATACGCTGAGGAATGTGCTCGCTCGGATAAGCGGCCGTATTCAAGATAACAATTTTTTCAAAGAGTTCAGGGTATCTTGTCACTAGACCAAAACCAATTGCCCCACCCCAATCGTGAACGATGAGTGTGATCTTACTTAGACCAAGGAAGCGAATCAGCTGATAAGTGTTCTGGATGTGAGTCTCAAGCGTGTATTCATAGTCCTGGGGCTTGTCCGACATTCCACATCCCATATGGTCCGGAACAATTGTTCTGAACTTCGGAGAGAAAGTCTGAATCAAATTACGATAGTAAAATGACCATGTCGGATTTCCGTGAAGCATAAGGATAGGTTTCCCCTGGCCCTCGTCCACGTAATGAAGATTATGTTTTCCCAATTGAAGAAAATGAGAGCGGAAAGGATAAACCTTCTCTAAACCAAGTTCTTTAATTTTTTCTCTGATGGCATTCATGCCCACTCCATTCCGAGCATTGTGCTAGTAAGACCGCTGCCGATCCCTAGTAATGCAATTTTATCTTTTGGTTTAAAGAAGCCGGCCTCACTTGCCTTCATTAGTGTTAAAGGAAGAGCGGCAGAACCAGTATTTCCGAATTGTTCAAATGTTTGAAAGTCACGATCTGTTGGAAGACCAAGCTCTGTAAGCATCGCCAGGCGGTGGGCAGTTCCCACCTGATGTGGAATGATCTTATCAACTTCTGAATTTTTCCACCCCAGGATGGCACGTGCTTTTTCCCAATTGTCTTGTGAAAGCTTCACCCCGGCCTTGAGAAGCGCCTCAGAATCCGTTTCCATCATGAGACCTTGAGTTGATCCATCACCCTGACAAAGTTCAACTGCACCCGAATCTGTGAGCGTAGACCCACCAATAATTTTGGGCGCATCTGGAGCAAGGCTCGCGTGAGTTAAAAGAAACGCCACGGCCGCAGAACCGATCGTGAGTGAGGCCATATAAGGCTTAATGCGCTTTCGATCCATATTGGGATCAGTATTTAAATGATTAAGTGTCTCTTCAATCAAAGGACCTGCGTTCTCACCTGAAACGATAAGAGCGGTCTTAATCACACCTCGTTCAATCATTTGTCCGGCCATGAGAATACTTGAAAGTACGCCCAGGCAAGCGTTTGAAAGATCCGAGATCATACAATGTGGAGAAAGCTTAAGATTAAAGTGAACTTGAGCGGCAGTTGCGGGCTCAAGAAAATCACGACAAACCGAAGCGTGAAGAAGAAGATCAATTTTTTCACGAGGGAAATGTTTCAAGATCTTTTCAGCCGCCTGACTCGCAATCGTGCTGGGACGAGTGCCTTTAGGCCAGAAACCACGGCGCTTAATCCCGGTTTGCAGCTCGAGTCTTCCAAAAGGAAGTTTTGCTCTCTCATACAGTGAGCGCATTTTCTCTTCCATCTCATCGGAAGTCATAAACTCCGCTGGTTCTTGATAACCAAAAGAATGAAGTCTCAGGTTTTCAAATTTCATGCATCAGCTCCCATAAGGCCATGGAGATTTGCCATCGAAATCCCGGAGAGCATGGATCCTACGATTCCAAGGAAACCTTGATCGGTTCCAATTATAAAGAGGTTCTTCACTGGTGTACGCCCATCGCGGGTCTTATCAATGGAACCATAGACCGTGCCGTTTAAGTGCCAGGTATAGCGCTCAATGGTCATCGGAGAGAAAATATCTTTAAAGAGAAGTTTGCCATCAAAACCAGGAGTAAGTTTTTGAACGAGTTCAAGTGCACTGGCACTTACTTTGTCCTTCATTTCATCGTAGTCCGTACGACCTAGTTCACGCCACTGATGGTAGTTGGCCATATAAGTAATACGAATCGTGCCCTCGCCTTCAGTCTTGTGGGCCTCGTAGTTATCTGGAAAACAAACAACTGCTGAAGTGGCATCAAAGTAATTCTTGGCCGGGCGATAAGCGTACTCAGGAGCGTTATTATAGAAAACGATAGTTGAATCGTTCGAGCTCTGAGGAATCTTTTTATCAAAGACAAAAATACTCTCTAAGAACGTCATGGCACCCACGCGAGGAGCAATTTCCATTTTCTGAGTGAGTTTTACAGTCTCAGGGTAACCAATCGATGAAAGAATAACTGGGGCCTCAAGAACTTCACCACCAACATTCACACCTACTGCGGCACCTTGATCATTTGTCAGGATCTCATTTACTGCCGCTTTAAAACGAATTTCTCCTCCCGCATCTTCTAACTTTTTCATAAGTAGAGAAATGATAGTGCGAACCCCACCTTCTGGGCGTGAGAAACCTTCGAAGTAAAGCGACTTGAACATGATCACGAATTGAGCAAAGTCCATATCATCTTCCCAGGCCGAGCCATAGATCAGAAGAGGACAAAGAAGCATCTCAACCAGAAGCTCATCAGAGATAAGTTGCTTGAGTACTTCTCTTGAAGATGAATAGCCTTGATTTAAATTCAATTCATCAAATGTGCGAACTTTATCAACGAGTTTATTGAAAGCGTCGATCTGATGAGGAAACTTTTCATAAACTTCGTTCTGAAGTAACTCAAAGTCATTGGAGAATTTTAGCTCCATGCCTGGAAAAGAAATTTTCGAATGAGTTTGAGGACAAAGCTTGAAATCGTCGTAAGAAAGACGAAGCTGTTTTAAGAGTTTTGAGAATGGTTTACCCTTCTCGCCTTTCTTAATAAAATTAGTAAGGGCGTGAAGGCCCACATCAAATTGACGAATGCCACCCCTATCAAAGTTTCTTCGTTGGTAATAGGAATTGAGCCCTCCAGGAATGGAGTGCTTCTCTAGAACCACGACCTTCTTATCAAACATTGCCAATCGGATGCCGGCGGCAAGCCCCGACATCCCGGCACCGATGACAATTGCATCGTATCTCATTGAATTAAGCTGTAACGAATTTTGGTGAAAGGTAAGCAACACATGATTCAAGTGTCGCTAGCTTTGGATAGTCTTCCTGAGGAACTTCAATTTTATGACGCTTTCTAAGCTCCATAACGATGTCCAGGAAATCCATAGAATCTAGATCTAGTTGTTCACGAAGAGAAACCTTGTCATCAAGGTTTGATGTATCTTCATCAGGGGCGATATCAGAAATGATATCAATAACGATTTGACGTACGTCCATATAGTTCTCCTTAAGCAGTAAACTTCTTAACAATAAGTGCTGAGTTAATTCCTAGCATTCCGAATGAATTGTTCAGAATGTAGTTAATGTTGCCGACTTGTTTTGGCTGATTATAAACGAGGTTCTTAATATCACACTCTGGATCTAGTTCTGTAATGTTCATACCAGGATGAACTACACCATCATCAAAGCTTGGAATGTTTCCAGCAAGCTCTAATGAACCTGCAGCACCCATACAGTGACCGATGTGACCTTTCGTGAAATTCACGTAAGTCTTATTTGAATCTTCAAAAGCACGACGAACGGCCAGAGTTTCATTAACGTCACCAGTTCCGGTTCCAGTTGCATGCATATTCAAGATATCGATGTCAGAAGGTTTTAAACCCGCTTTCTTAAGCGCTTTGTGCATACACTCTACCTGACGATCAGTATTCGGGTTAACGAAGTCTGAGGCATCAGAGTTAATCGCGTAGCCCACGATCTCCGCGTAGATTTTAGCATTACGTTTTTTAGCATCTGAAAGACGCTCAAGTACGTAAACACATCCACCTTCAGAGATGGCGATTCCATTACGGTTTTTATCAAGCGGACGAGAAGCTTTTGTTGCGTCTTCGTGTTGAGCAAGAGCACCTTGAGCAGCGAATGCAGCAAAAATCCCGAAAGTCTGAGAAGACTCAGAAATACCACCAGCAAGAGCAAGATCAACTTCTCCTAGAAGAAGTTGTTGAACACCTTGAATGATCCCTACGTTACCACCAGCACAGGCAGAACCCAGAGTGTAATGAGGGCCAGTGATGTTCAAATTCAGAGTGACTTCACCTGCAGGTGAGTTTGCTACTGTTCTTGGATTGTGGTGAGGAGACCAAAGTTTCCAATCAAGATTGTTCTGGTGCATTTGATAAATCTCTTCCTCAGTTTCCACGTTACCGTGTTCAGTGATTCCGAGATAAACACCAACCATCGATTTATCAATGTTGGCCCAGTCAAGTTTTGCATCTTGAATCGCCTCATTCGCGCAGTAGATAGAAATTGATCCCGCACGAGTTCCACGACGACGAAGTTTTTTTGATTGATATTTGTATTCATCGAAATCGCACATGCCGGCCACTTGTTGACCCATGTAACGAATCTCAGTGTGCTTTACACCTGACTTACAATTTAACAGAGCAGAGCGAAAATCAGCGAGATTGTTCCCATTAGGAGCTGTTAATCCGATCCCTGTCATCACAATGCGTTGTGTGTCATCCATGAAAAAATCCTACGGTTTATAGAATGAAAACTGATGGAAAAAGTTAGCTTAGTCTACATTGTTTGTATAGTGAACAATTTAGATAGAAAGGCGGGTTTTACTCTTGCCCTAGAGACGGACTTCGAGGATAGTTAAAAAGCACTTTATTTCCACGCTAGTTTTAAGGAGCTCCTCATGGAAAGTTTGATCGTTATTTCTAAAGTTAAGAAATTTATCAAAGAGAAAGCAGATATGAATACGTCGGCCGGTTTTTTCGAGCCGCTTAACCAAGATATCGTAAAGGCCTGTCGTGATGCGATGGCCCATGCACAAAAACTTGGTCGCAAGACTGTTATGGGCAAGGATTTCAATCTTTACGTCGAGAAATCTGACATTCAAGAAGCGTTGGTAGTTGCGTCAAAAGTAAAAAAACTAATCAAAGATGAGCTTGGTCTTTCAACTTCATCACAAGCGATCGATCAACTTACAGTTCGTGTTCAAACTATTTGTCTTAAGGCGATTGAAAACGCGAAGGCAGATAAACGTAAGACTGTTATGGATCGCGATTTCACTGCTCCGACTTCTCTAACTTAATTTTTCTTATCTCTCTGCCTTGAGTGAAAGCTCAAGGCAGAAAAATTCCAAATCATTTATTTCTTAGTTCTTGGTCGTGGGCCTGCAGTAACTGAGAATGGGCCGACAGACCTTCATTGAGCTTTAGATTTTCATTCTGAAGCTTCTGGATTTCACCTTTAAGTTTTTCAATCTCATTGGCACTTTCAGCAATAAAACGATCACTTTGTCCCACGCGGACGCGGATGTTTTCTTCTACTGGGGGAGCGTTCTTGTATTGATATAAAAGCCAGCCGGTGGTCAAAAGATTAAGAGTTAAAAGTGAGACTAAAATTAGAAATTGTTTATTCATGATTAAATCATATCAAAAGTGCTTTAGAACTCAATGATTAAGGCCCGGCCAGCTTCAGTGTCGCTACTACATGAGGCAATGGCCTTCTGAACTCCACCCACCTTGAAAGGGATGACATCATTCATGGCAGTACATTTAAGCACACCCTGCATGTTGGCAGTTTTAATTTGAGTTTCCCAAGTATTACCACCATCGAAGGTGTAGGCCAAATTCTGTCCCGTATGGTTGAGAATGAAATTTCTATCGGTAATTTCAGAGTTCATCTTTGAATTTGAAAGTGAATCTGAAGAAGCATAAGGATTTATGGCCCCTACAGGAGAGAAAGTTGTTCCGAAATTAAGTGATTCACGAATCGTTCCTCGAGTATCAATGGCCCTTAAAACATAGTTACCGCCATCCTCGTACATCTCAATATCCGAAATGGTATTCGGTAATCCCGTCACAAACGGTACTGAAGTGTTGGTTGTCATATTATATACAACAAATGTACTCCAGCTTGTGTTGATAATAAAATTAGGATCTGCTGGATTCATATAGAGACGCGGCTCTGAATAACAGGTATTGGTAATCGATTCAGCACTGACGGAATTTGTCACATAGCCATCTGTTGTTGCGACGTGACCGTTCTGAGTTCCAAGCAGCATCTGATTTGCCTGCGCTACGTTCTCATAAAAACAAAAACTCAGGGTGACTCGAGAATGCCTTGTTTTATTAGTATTGAATTCATCACTTGAAGTATGGATATAGTTATTAGTTGCAACAATTAACTGACCATTACCTGTTGATGGAAGCATAAAAGTTTTGGCCAGACCTACGTCGTTCTCAATTTGAGATATGAAATTCCAGCTCACACCATTGTCAGACGAAGCAAATATAGCGTTACTGTTAGTCAATCCATATATCTTGGTTGCGGTTCTTTCGAATGAATTGAAAGCAAATCTATTCATAGATATATTTTGAACGGCAAAGGTCGCACCACCGTTAGTCGATAAATAGAGTCGACGGGCAAAGATCACCGCGATGGTATTTCCAGATACCACTAAATTGTCATAGTTGTTATGGCCAAAACCATTAAAGGTATAAACAGTTGTCCAAGTTCCGCTATTGAATACATCCGTATTTGTTTCTAATACTGTTTCTGCGTCGCTAACAACACGAAGTCGATAGGCCCTACCATCACCTCTAAAATTGATTGCCCCAATTAAAGACGCAGAGGTTGCTCCTCCATCGGTAGTATAAACGCCATTTAGAGGTTGAAAAAATGTGTTGGCCAAAGTCGGAGACGAAATCAAAGATTGGGTTCTTAAAAAACCTCCCAAGCTTCCCCGTGAAGTCCAGTTGAGTCCTCCATCATTCGTAACAAACATAGAGCCAGTCGAAGAGTCATTCACCACCAAAATATTGTCATCATTGTTGCGATTAACATGAATGACTCCATCAAGGACAGTTGAAGATAGTGATAAGAGACGGACCCAGCTTCTTCCTTGGTCAGCTGAGCGATAGGCGCCGGTCGGATTCGAACTATCTAAAGAGCCACTTACACTGTAAACACGGCCAACACTATCCAATGCGATGTGATGTCTTGAGACTTTAGTACAACTGTCCCCACCTCTATCCTCCACTCGGTAGGAACCGCCTGAAGAGAAAGAAGAGGAGGTATAAATTGTTTTTGGTCCGTCATTAGCGATCAGAAGTTTATACCGTTGATTATTTGTGAAAGTGACATTTTCTGCAATCTTACAAAGAACGTTCCAGGTCACTCCTCCGTCTCGGGTACGATAAACATGGCCACTATGGGACATTAGGGCCATATAATTAGGGTCAGTTTCATGGATCGCCATATCTATCCAGTTACCAATATTAAATGAACCAGGAGAGAAGGCTGTGATCCGAAACTTATTCACAAAGAAAGAATATTCCGTCGCTAAATGCAGAGGTTGCCATTCATTGGCGCTATTTTTCCCAACCAGACAAAGTTTATATTGTTTATCCAGCTCGGCCGTTGCTAGAGGCAAAGTAATTTGAGTCGCCACAGAAACTTCTGAACTATAATTAGTATCTGAAGCACATTGCAGGAACTCGGCACGGCCAAATTTATATTTATAAGTCGTCAAATCCAAACCCGAGACGGCCGAAGTAATGTTGATATTTTTCTCAACTAAACCAAGCTCCGCCACGAGTTCGGCATGAGGGAAGTTTTCTTCATAGGTAAAGCTTGGAGATGAACCATAGACAGCACCAGAATGATTTCTAAGCTTTAAACACACTTTATAAGAGTTGCCATCCGACATGGACAACTCATGACCTTCCAGGTTCGCTAGAGGCGGATGAGTTTTGTAATCAGTGAGCGTGCTACAATTGGCGCCACTGACCGCGACCTGATAGACTATTGAATTGTAATTTGAAGCGACAAGATTTTTTAAAAGTGGCAAATGACTATCTTGTTTTTCATTCTCAGTTAAAACGCCATCGGCCACATCATTTGCCAGAGCAACACTGGTAAATACTGCGGCCCCGGAAGTAAAATTCAAATAACTTGTTTCAGCGAACTTCACAGACCCATCATTATACTTAACGCAAACCTTGTATTTACCAGAGGTCGTAAACGCCGGATCGGTTGTAGTAGGAATAGAGGCCGAATAAGTTAAACTGTTATCACAAGTAACATTGGCCCCTACAACCGCATAGGAGATTGAGCTATATTGCCCTGGTTCAGTGACTTGAACTAAAGGCAGATCCATCCCTTGTTCGTTGGCATCTAGATTTCGATCATTCTGACTGGTCCACAAATCAAAGTCAGACAGTTTAAGTTTCATCAGACCGAGGGCACATCTCACATAAATGTGCTTACCATCGAAATATTTTGGAACAATTATACAACCATCAAAACTTCTGTCAGTTTGAAAAGAAGAAAGAATTCGATTAAAGTTCAACCCACCATTGATACTGAAGTATTCACCACTACAAGAAGTTTGTTGGTATTGTGGTTTGTCCGGATCCACATAATATTTACGGTTACTGTTACAAGAAGAACCTGAGGTCATGGTATTGGAATTTATGACACTAAATGAAGCACCATAATCCGTTGAACGCTCCAGCCTACCATCACTTGCAATGACATAAAGATAGTGTCCACCAGAACCGTCATGGGCCAGGGCCAAACTCGAAGGGACAGGTAAGTTCGTATTAGGAGTTAAATTAGTCCAAGTACCGGCCCCATAGTCCACAAGACTTAAGCGAATTGGATAATTCACATCACCATTTTGGTTTACAGTCAGAGCAAAAAATCTATTTGAATCTCTTGGGTCAACATAGCCCTCTGGATGTAATTTAAAAACAGTTGATGGAGCGATAAAAGGCATCACAAAGTTCTTATAATCATAGTGCTGCCAATAACTACTGGTTTTGGCCATATAGTAATTACCAAATAGAAAGCCTTCTTGAGGATTAGAAATATCCACTGCCTTACCTTCAATTCCAACCAAGGTACTTTTTGTTACATAAGAGTCCGTGAAAGAATTAAAATTATCGGTAGCGCATGAGGTACTAACAAATGCAGAGAATCGGGAATGATCTAGATCACCCATTGCGGCCAATGTATTCTGATAGCAGCGATCATTTGGATCGGCATGCGCCACCCAGCTCTCACCAAAATCCTGAGACATGAACACTTTCTTGTGGCCACCTAAATAACTTGTTGGAGGCATGACCATCAAATTTTTACTGCCGTTTTTAGCACCTTCCAGAAGGAGAGGAAAATTTTCTGGGTTTGCGGCCGGGATCTTAGTGAAACTTGCTCCACCGTTGGTGGAAATATACATACGTCCCACCGCCGTAGCGATGTATGAAGATCCTTGAATAGCATAGAGTGGAAAGTTAGAACTCAGGGGAACTGGTGGAACGAGGGCCACGTCAACCGTAGATGAATTGTCACCGGCCTGATATTTTTTAAGCATATAAGAAGGCATGTTAGTTGCCCAATACATCGAAGTAGTGCTGAAGATGTCACCATTTAAAGATTGAAAACGGCCTTGGTTTTGAGTGTTACTAGGAGTATCAGCACTATATCTCGTGCAGGTATTTGACGTCACCCAGTCGTTAGTCGTACACAGACCAGTACTTGGGGCCATGGCATTAAAGGCAGACCATTTACCAGGTGTTTGAAGCGCCGGAGTTAAAAAGAGCCTTCCAGTCGATGTTTGTAGTTTTGTCCAGTTGGCCCCATCATCGTCACTGCGATAAACTCCATACATGTCCGGTCTTGATGGTTCAACGAAAGTAGCAAATAGTCTGCCTGGAACATTGGGATCTGGCCTCATGGAGATAGAAGGAGTATAGCTTTCTATATAAATAATTCCGCCACCAGTTCTGGTCCAAGAAAGACCACCATTAGTGCTTTTATAGATACTATCCCTTTGTTCGCCGCCATCCAGTGTTTGCGCGTATAGAACTCCCGATGGGCCAATGCTGAAGTTTACATTGGCAGCATTGGTAGATATGTATGGCAGATCGGCGGTAACATTTAAACAATCAATTCCACCTAAATCTTGAACCTTATAGACATCACCATACATAGGTACGTAGAGAGTTCTGTCAGCATAATGTGATTGAACATAGGCCATATCACCATACACCAAACTATTGGCACTTATGGGTATACGACAAAGACCACTCCAGCTGGCCCCGCCATTATTACTTTTATAAACCATTCCCGAATAGTCAGTTGCATAAAAGATAGAATGGTCATGTAGATCTACCCAACCACTCTTCCAGTTTTCTACTTCTGAAGCATTACCAACAACAATCTTCTCGGCGGAATATCTGAAAAGACTCCACTCGTACATGGTTGCTTCTTTAAATGCTTGCCAGTTTCCTGAAGCGTCAGATCCCACGACACAAATTTTTAATTGTGTGGCCTGCTCGATCGTGCTTGGCTTGAACGTCACTAGTGAATCGGTGATTGGATTGGCACTTGATACTGGAGAACTGTACCCCGCTCCGGCAGCACAGTTTGTATTAGAGGATTGACCAACTTTATAACGGTAAGAACTAACATTAGTTCCCGTAACATTAATATTTAAATTAAGAATATTTGAAATCGGCGAAGGGAGATTCACGAGTTTTGAATATACAGTCGCATCACTATAAGTAAAAGTTGGAGATTGAGTGTAGACTTCACCGTTACCGGCCCTATCAGAGAGCTTCATACAAACTTTCCAGGAGCCGGGAGAAATTGAAACAAACTGGTTGGCCAGGGTCCCAATCGGCTGAGAGAAGGAATAGCGATGGGAACTATTACAAATACCGGCCGCCGGAATGATGGCAAACGAACTATTATCAAAACCTGACCCACTAATACCTGTTACGACAGGATTTCCGTCGTCCATAAATTCATGACGTTTCAAAAGGGCATCACTTAGAGCGCCGGCCAAATTAAAAGTTGGAGCGGCAGGAACAGAACTGTCAAAACTAATAATCGGGCTTCGATCAAAGGTGACCACAGAAGAAGCATCAGTTAATCGAACACAGACTTGATAATCTCCGGTGGAAGAGAAAGCTGGATCATTAGAAAGTGGAACAGAAGGTGAAAAAGTTAAAGAACCATCGCAAGTACCATTTAAAGGAATAATCGCGTATTCCGTGCTCGCAAACTCATTGGCAATTGTATTATTAACGATGGGTCTTCCAAGGCCATGATCTGCATTGGAGAGAATACTATCTGTTACATCATTAATAAGTTCGATCGCATTATATTTCACATAAAGAACATCATAAGACTTACAGGCCACGAAAAACTTATTAGGATGAAGTGCCACGGCACTTGCATCACAATTAATTCCATAAAGCCCATCAAAATCAATTGTTCTCCAAGTCTGACCATTATTAGTTGTGAAAGTTAGGTCATCACCATTGGCACAAATCGTGGCCATAACATTTCGGTTTTGAGGCAAAGAATAAAAATATCGAACAGTACAAATAGGAAGTCCTGGGGCCACCCCCAGATCCGAAAAAGTCGCTCCCTGATCTAGACTACGACGAATTTTACCCGTGCGATCAATCACTCGAACTTCAAAGACCCCAGCATCATTTACAAACGCATCCATGCCTGCAACAGTGGCCAGGCCAGTAGCAACAGTTGATTGAGTGATTGTCGCGAGATTCGTAACCACCACGCTACCAAATGAAGAAGTATCCACTAGCCACTGTTTATTCCCATTCTGTGAATCATGAAAGGCATCTGGATTAGTGGCCATTGTAGACGGGAAATTATTAAAAGCTTTCCAATCATACCCACCATCATTGGTTTGACGATAGTATGCTTGGGCACGAAAACCCTCAAAATTTGAATCAAGAGGATTATACACATGGGATTGAAAGCTCTGATTTAAGGCAAGAAGACCAGTACTCACGGTATTACCACCATCAATACTTGAAGCGTATTGGCCACAGTTTGATCCATTGGCCCATACAGAAAAACGATTGGCCTCTAATTCATGAGTGTCAATACGAGGCTCTTTACTAAAACAACCTCGTCCATTGGTGTATTTTAGTGACCAGGTTTCACCGATGTCACTTGATTTAACAATGTTCCAATCAGCGGTGACCCCATAAACAGTTTTACCATCTTTAGTAGTAATACCAGTCATAAGAGCAAGCTTGGTCCCCTGCCAGTTGATAAGATTAAAACTACTACCACTGTTGGTACTCACATACAGTCTTCCACCCATGACTGCGGCGATAAGGGGTCCGCGAGTAGATATCGCCTGACTGTTCTTGTTAGAACTGATGTTTGGAAAGGTATATAGCACACTATGGGCCGCAATTCCGTAGTTGGTGCTCTTTCTTAGGAGTGTGTTAACACCACTCTCCTGAAGAAAATATCCTGAGCCATCTGTATCAATGTGAAAACGACGTGAATCCGTCACAAGGATGGTGTTAGTTCCAAGTGTAAGGTTAACACCACCATCAGTTGAATAGTCTCCGGTGGCCACATAAAACGAATTACTTTGGGCCGGATTATATTTCAGATCAACAAATGTCAGATCTTTGGTGCTAGTCATGGTCCATGTAATACCAGCATTAGATGATGTATAAAGTCCCTGGCGAGTTGAATTCACATCATCAGCAGCAAACCGCACCATCTTATTTTTATCATTAGGATCAATGGCAAAAGAAGATGACCAACCATTCCCTGTAAGCGTGTTATGAAGGATCCAATTTTCACCTTGGTCCGCAGATTTGTATAATAAATCTCGCTGACCACTAGCATCCGCTAAAAAGAGATAAATACTTCCGTCACTGTCGATAGCAATCGGTGAATAAAAATAGGTATAGTTAAAATCTGTGATAGTCGACGTTTTCTGAGGGCAAGGGGCCCCATTATAAGATTCAACCTTATGAAGATTACCGTTGGTAATTAGATAAGTGTGACCCGCAGTTGGAGAAGTTTTAAAGTGGGCATTATCGTCATTCACGATTTTACATTGAAGCTGCCAAGTCGTTCCGTTATCAACAGATCGAAAGATTTCTCCGCGGGCGTTTCTTGCCACAATTCTGCCAAAACTATCAATGATGACATCTTTCCAGTTTGGAAGATTACTGAGTCCAGCGAGTGAAATTGGGCCCATCGAGTACTCACCCTTGATCCACTCAACTCGAGTTGCGGCAGAATATGGCTGCCAGACATCACTAGCATTTTTTCCGACTACACAAAACGCAACTGGATTACCGACTACGACTGATGTAAGACTCTCCACAATTTTTTGTGAGATATCAGTTTCTGCGGAATACCCTGTCGCTACACTACAATCGGTTGCGGCCTTAATCCCCCATTTATATCGATAGTGAGTCACGCCTGTTCCACCAACTGTCATATCGGTCAAGCTCGTGCGAGCAATGGGAGTCGGGATATTTTGAAGTTCAGCGAACGGGAAGGTCCCGGCGACAACAATGTTTTTCTGAGATGGTAGTGAGTTTGGATTTGCTCCCGCTGGCAAATTTAATGTTGCAGCATTAGAAGAAATATCAACTAAAGTTCCACCATTAAGAACGATTACGGCCGCTGCGGCCACATCAAGATCAGCGGAGAAGTCATCTGCTTCAACAGTATAATTAAAGGTAAGATTGGCACTGCCACTTCCAGAGACATACGTTGCCTCTCGATCAATAAAGCCCGTTTCTAACAGAATTTTTGGGAAACCCGTGACTGTCACAGGTTCATTAAACGTCACACGAATTGAAATGGTTGAACCTAAATTGTATGTTCCATCGGCCAGAAGTGAACTCACACTTAGTGCAACTGGGCCCACATTATCAACAACTGTAAGTGTGAATTCATCAGCAACTAAATTCAGAGTTGGATTCTGGTCATCAAAGACCACCTTAATATTACAAGTGCCGGTCCACCCATCGACTCCATCAAAAGTCACTTCTCCATTAGTAGTGTTAATACTCACAACACCGTTATCACTACATTTAGTTCCGGAAGTCGTGGCATTATCTAGAGCATAAACTCCGAGGCCTTCCTCGTTAGACTGAACTTCTGCATCAGTGGCGACGACTACAGGTCCAATGGTGTCGTTAGTAGACTTATTGGTAATATTTAAGGTCGGTTGAAGGTTATTTACGGTAATTGATCGGGTGTAGACGATTTGAGAATAATTTGTTCCATCGGTGCCTCTCACAGCAAGTGTGCAGCTTCCAACTTCATTATCATCTGGAGTTCCTGTGATAGCACCAGTTGAGCTGTCGATGGCAAGGAAAGCACAATCATGAGTCGGCCCAAACTCCCAAGTAAACGTGTCTCCTTCAGGATCATTCGCCGTGAGTGCTGAACAAGAATAGGCGGCATCTTGATTCACTGAACCACCGCAACTACCACTTATGATGGGGCCATCGTTAATATTAGTCGCTGTATAGGTAAATTCATCTGTGGCCACACCACCATTACCATCATCATATGTCACAGTAATATTACAACTTCCCACCCAGTTAGGAGCATTCAAAGAAACGGCACCAGTTACTGCATCAATAGATAATGTTCCTACTGTCGAACACTTTGTCCCAGTTGTGACCGCATTGTCTAAAGCATAAACACCATTGTCCCCTTCAGATGACTGAACAGCGGCATCATTAGCGATTAAAACAGAGTCCTCAGGAAGAGTAACATCAGATATTGATAAGGTTGGAACAGTATTGGCAACAGTGATCGGAACTTGGATAGACGATGAAGTAAACTCTCCATCAAAGGCCTCTATAGAAAGAACACAGCCCGGAACAAAACTATTGTCTGTCAGTAAGTTGATGACACCTGAATCAGCATCAATAACTGCGCTCCCACAAGTATTCTGGAGCGAAAATCGATAGGTGAAGTCTCCAGTATCATTACCAATTGCCGAACAGGAAAGAGTGTCACCTTCAGTTAGTGAAGTAGAAGCACAGGTAAATGAACTAAGAGTTGGTGGATTATTTTTAAAGAGATCTTGAAAGACATCAACTTTCACATAACCAGATGGATTACAGCCAGCGGCCGTCATCAGTAGCATTATGAATAAAAAATTAATACCTTTCAATTTCAACTAGCTAACTCTCCAATATATTTAGACCTATCGAACAATTCTAGACTTACTTTATATATGGAAGGGTCTCAAAGAATACCTAAAGGAATATTCATGACTTACGATGGTCATCAAGGAACATCCTGCCTCAGAATAAAGATAATTTTACAGATGGACACAGATAGTAGGCACAATAAATCAATCTACTCGGATACTGCCTCGAGATGATTGTCTTTCGAAATGGCCGTAAATGGCAGGGAAAGGAAATAACTAAGACCGCACACCAGTACCGTTAATACTACGGGATACTCTAAGTCCCAAATATAATGACCACATAACCAAGTCACGATACTCATCACCATAGCAAACCCAGCATTAAGTGCAGTTCCCCGTTTGTCCCACAAGGCGATCATGGTTAAAACAAAAATGGAAGGTCCACCTAAGCTTGAAGCAGTTTCAACTAAACTTGTAATTGAATCCGAAGAAAAAGCAATGACGTAAGCAGTGACACCTGAAAGAAGAGTTCCAAGTCTTGCGATCAAAACTTTCTTTTTGTCTGAAAGATTCGGAAGAAGCGGATTCACTAAGTTTTGACTTAATAGTGCTGAACTCGCAAGAAGAGTCGTATCAACCGTTGAAAGGATGGCCGAGATAAGTGCACCCACAAAAATAATATAGAAAACATAGTGAAGATGATTTTTCGCGAGAACCGGCATAAGAGTTTCCGGATCTTTCAATCCCGGCATGTAGTTCACACCAATAAGACCAATGATCACCGGAATTGATCCCACCAGGAAATAAATGCTCGCAGCTCTAAGAGTAGAGTTTCTTGCAACATGAGATGAACGACTGGCGGCCACACGACTCACTAGTTCCTGAGTCATGATGGATCCAAAAATCGGAACAAGCCACAACTCCATCTTTCCGAGTAAACTCAAATGAAGCATATCTCCCCCACCCAGACTCAATTTATCAGTCGGGATAGTTGAAAGGGCAGCACCAATTCCACCTAAATCATAAATCACAGAACAGAGAAGAAAAATTAGACCCATAATAATGGCGATACCTTGAATGAGATCCGCATAAGCGTCTGCGAGCATCCCACCCCACATGGTGTAAATGATAACCACAATGGCGGCCACGGTTACGGCCAGTACAGGACCAAAGTCAGTCGTAGCATGAACAATCTGACCCAAGGCCCGCACCTGAGCACCCGCCCAGATGACCGAACTAGGAATGAGTAAAAGGGCCGTGAGCTTTTCAATTGAAGGTGAATACCGATGGCGGAACAGATCAGGGATTGTTGTGATCTTCTTTGACCATAACACCTTGGCAAAGAAGAGACCCATGACTAATAAACAAATAGTGTAACCCATGGGATCAGCATGAATACTTGATAGACCATTTTGATAAACTGCTCCTGCAGTCCCGATACAGGTTTCGGCACCAAACCAGGTAGCAAAGATGGCGAACGTAGCGAGCAGGGGCCCCAGTGTACGGCCACCTAAGAAGTAATCGTCCTGGTTCTTGATTCGTCTTGAGAAATAAAATCCCAATCCAATCATCCCGACGACATAAATAGAAATTCCGAAAAGCTCCCAGTTCATGGGGTCTAATATCTCGATCAAAAAGAGAAAATTCAATAGAGAAAGCATATTTTTCCCTCCTCGTAAGAAGTTTAAAGCGGAGAGAAAATGGATTTATGAAAAACCTCATATTTACAGCTCTTCTCTTGTCCGGAAGCTCTTGGGCAAAGAATGAAATGACCCTTTTTTTTAAACCTTCACCCAAAGGATATGATTGGTCCTCCCCTTCGGCGGTCCTGAAATCTGCGGTGAAAAACAAACTAAGCTTCGACTCCCGATTTATGGGCCACGTTTTTGTGGAACTTAAATGTGGTGATCAGTATGAACTAACTGGCATGTCTGGCAAGAGCTTGGATCCGGTGACTCAGCTTATGGTAAATCAAAGGGGTCTAGGGATTCTCTATCACAGCTTTGAAGGAGAGCTCGAGAAGTCTCAAGATTTAAAAGATGAACTGAACAGTTTACTCTCTGAAGGAAAAGTCACATTCACAAAATTCCTTTTAAACGACGGCCAGTGTAAGCGCACAACTCAATACCTAAATGAGTACCGTGAGAAAAATGTGGGCCGCTATTATGGTCTTGCGAATCGTCCTCGCTATGGTGAAGGCTCAGGTTGTTCGGCCTTTGGTGTGAGCTTCCTTGAAGTGGCCGGAGTCATGGAACAAGAGATGAAAGATAGTTGGTCACAATCTATCTACATTCCTCTTGAACTCGCCGGGCCTCCTGTCACAGATGAAGGAGTAAGCTTATTTAAAGTCCTTACCCACGGAGATAAATGGGCCACGGACAAAGAGAAGCATAAGCTTCTGACGTTCTGGAATCCGGACAAGATGAATGATTGGGTTAAAAAGAAAATCGAATTAAAACAAACTTACTATTCAGTGGAAAAGAATCAGATGGCCCAGGGTGTGGTTTTCGATAAAACGAATCTTCCTGCACCGATGGGACCTATATGGCTTCAGCATACAGATCCCATGTATCAAAAATAAATCTTACAATCCGAGAGCGAGACCTTCTCCTCTCGGATCACTTACTCCGTCCCAACCCTTCTTCGTTTTCTTAATCGCCTGAATTGAACAACCAAGTCTTTCATGAACCACATTATGGCCCAGGTCCTTTAGTTCTTTCTCAACTTTTGGATCAAGATAAGGAGCTTCGATCTTTAACTGATCCGGCAACCATTGTTGGTGAATACGAGTGGCGGCAACCGCTTCATAAAGAGGCATTTCAAACTCAACAGAGTTCAGAATTGTTTGGGCCACACAAGTAATGATTCGAGTTCCCGATGGTGACCCAACCGCCATGAAAGGTTGACCGTCTTTTGTCATGATCGTGGGAGACATGCTTGAGAGTGGACGCTTTCTTGGTTGAACTAAGTTATTCCTCCCTCCAACAGCACCAAATAGGTTTTGAGCTCCTGCTTTTTGAGCGAAGTCATCCATTTCGTTGTTAAGAACAATACCTGTACCTTGGGCCATCACACCTGAACCAAACCATCCGTTGATGGTCTGAGTTGAGGCAACAAGATTTCCTTCCTTATCCGCGATTGAGAAGTGGACCGTATCTGAAGACTCATAAGGAAGCGGAATCGCCTTTACTTTATCGGCCGGAGTCGCTTTCTCAACATCAATAGAACGGGAAAGTTTTTTTAAATACTTTTCATTCAGAAGTTCTTTGACTGGAACTGGATTAAAGTCAGGATCACCTAAATAGTTGGCGCGATCAATGAAGGCCCTCTGCATGGCCATGGCAGTTAAATGAACCGCTTCAGTTGATTGAGGTCCTTTATCTTTCAAGTCATGTGGCTCAAGCATTTTAAGAATTTGAATCACGTGAATCCCACCTGAACTTGGAGGTGGCATTGAGAAAATTTTAAGACCTTTGTAGGCACCCGTGACTGGCTCGCGTTCTTTGACTTCATAGGCCTTAAAGTCTTTATGAGTTAATAGACCACGCTTCTTTTTAACGGTCTTAATGATAGCATCGGCGACTTTGCCTTTATAGAAACCTTCTTCACCTTTATCTGCAATAAGTTCAAGTGTCTTGGCCAAGTTCTCTTGATAGATGATGGTTCCCAGAAGAGGCACTCTTCCGTCTTGAGTAAAAAATGTTTTTTTGGCCTCAGGATCCATTTGTAAAAGAGAACGACGATCAGTCAGGGCCTCTTGAAGTTGTTCATAAAGAGGGAAACCATTGCGGGCCAGTTCAATCGCTGGCCTGATTGTATCTTTCCAAGGAAGTTTACCGAAACGGCCATGAATCTCGTAAAGACCTTTTACCAATCCCGGAGTCGCCACTGCTAAAGCACCTTCTTGTGAAAGAAGTGGTTGTGGATCACCTTTTTTTGTTAAGTACATATTAGATGTCGCAAGAAGTGGGGCCACTTCGCGGAAATCGAACGCGTAGACCTTATTTTCTTCTTTAGCAAAGTATAAAAGAAATCCACCGCCACCGATTCCTGTTGAATGAGGACGCTCAACTGAGATGGCAAATGAGGCAGCGACGAAAGCATCGATGATATTTCCGCCTTGATTAAAGATTTTTAGAGCAGCACGTGTTGTGGCCTGACCTTGGGTCGCAACCATCACTTCTTTGGCACTTGCTTCATGAGCAACTCGAGGTTCAACTGCAGTCGGCGCAACAATTCTCACCTTGTGAGAACAACCGAGCAAAAGCATCAACAACAAGACAGCACGCATTTACGACTCCTGATAAATAAAGGATACTTTTTCGAGTCTAGGAGAAAAGATATGGATCTTAAAGATAAAAAATGTATTCCATGCTCAACTTACGTTCCACCACTTTCACAGGAAGAAAAAGAACGTCTCTTAAAGTCCCTCTCTCCAGAATGGAAACTGACAGAGAACAACTCACGCATACGTCGCGATGTTAAATTTAAAAATTTTAAACGTGCCCTGGAATTTACCAATGAAGTGGGTCGAATTGCAGAGGAAGAAAAGCATCACCCGGAAATCCATTTAGGATGGGGCCACTGCGATATCGAACTCTGGACCCATACCAATAATAACCTGGTCGAAAATGACTTCATCGTCGCAGCAAAGATTGATGAGGCCCACGCTAGGCTTTACCCCGCATCGCCTTAACTTCCTTAATGAAGCGCTTCTGCTTGATGGTTTTCCCGGCCAGATAAGATTGAGTCGGATCAATATAGAAGTGCTTCAAGGCCGCACGGCCAATCAGCATGCGAAACTTCATGGTCTCGCGGTTTGAAAGAGTCAGCTCAATCTTCTTTTTGATATTGGCCAGAACCATTGTCGTGCGAATGACATAACGATCTTCCTTGTGGCCACCGGAATCAGTAACAGAACGGATATCCACCAGAGGGGCACGACAAGAAACTACCACGGTGAAGTCACCTTGAATCGGGTGAACCTTGAAGTTCACATAGGTCTTAGCACCCTTCTTTTCGAGGGCAATATCAAACGCATGCAAGCTTGACGTTTTCGCACCAGTATCTACTTTGCCTTTGATGGCAACCAGACCCAGGTTTGGCATTGAGACCCATTCACGCCAGCCAATAATTTTTGATTCACTTTTTACTTCACTGTCCATTCATTGATTATATGAAAAAGTGATGTTTCCACAAAGGATGATTTTTCCTACTAAGATTTGTTGCAAAGACAATCCTGAGTGCTATCATAAAATAATCTGACAAGACGTCTAAAACCGCTGCGAGGTTCTTTTTCATGAAGAAAATATCTGTTCTTTCTACGCTTACGCTTTCATCGATGCTCTTAATGAGCTGTTCCCAAATGAAAAAAACTCCGTCTCGCGAAATGAGCAGTCTCATGGAAACTGTTCAAATCGAAGATGATGAAGTTTTTGAAAAGGCCCAACAAAACGGTGAGTATACTCACGAGATGGCCGAGGCCGATGCGGATGATGATTCCATCAAAACAACTGTTGGTGACGCTGAAATCGATAAAGAGCTTCCCGATTCTGAAAATAACGAAGTTCCCTACGCACGTAACTTCCTCGCAAAGAAAAACACTAAGCGTATGCAGTTTTGGGTAGATTACTTCACAAAACAAAACCGTGATCGTATGCAACGTTTTATCAATAACGGTGAAGAATATCGTCATCACATTGAGGCGATCTTTGAGGCCCACGGTCTTCCGAAAGAACTTTATTTCGTTGGCCTTATTGAATCTGGTTATTACCTAGGCGCTCGCTCTCATGCTTCGGCAGTGGGTCCTTGGCAATTCATCCGTGGCACAGGTGCTCGTTATGGTCTAAAAATCACGTCTGAAATTGATGAAAGACAAGATCTATTCAAGTCTACAAAGGCCGCAGCAATGTACTTTAAAGACATGCATAACGTTCTATCTTCATGGGAACTTGCTCTTGCTGGCTACAATGCTGGTGAATACGGAATCATCCGCCGAATTATGAAGCACGGAACACGTGACTTCTATGAGCTTTCTCGTAACAAACATCTTCCTTCTGAAACAATTAACTACGTTCCAAAAGTTCTTGCGGCCATGCACGTAGTAAATAACGCTGAAAAATACGGTTTCGTCATCCCTAAGAAAAAACACCGTCTTTTTGATCTAACTGAGCTTAAACCAGTTAAGAAGAACATCTCTCTTGTTTCAGTTGCTCGTCGTATGAATATCGACGTTGCTCTTTTAAAGAAACTTAACCCTGAACTTCGTCGTACTTCAACTCCAAGACACTTCGCAGGTACTTACTACCTTCGCGTGCCAAAATCTAAGTACAGCTACCGCCTGGATGAAATCGCAGCTCCAGTTGAAGTGGCAAAATTTTCAAAACCTGAATCTCGTCGTGATCTAAACCGCCGCACGGCCCATGTTGAAAAAGAAGCTAAAGTTGAAACAGAAGTAAAACCTAAACTTCACCATGTTCGTCGTGGCGAAACTCTTGTATCAATTGCCCGTAAGTACAACATGACGCCAAGAGAACTGGCGATGGCCAATGATTTCAAATCTTGGAGAACAAGAGTAAAAATCGGTCAACGACTGAAGCTTGAGGAAAGAGATGAGCAAAAAGTTGCAACTCGTACTGTGGCCCAAACTCCAAAAGTTAAAGTTACTAACAGGCCAATCGTTTATAAAGTTAAGCGTGGTGATAATCTGACAGACCTTGCCCGTTTGTTTGATCTAAATGTTTCAAAAATTAAAACGGCCAACAATCTAAAGCGTGGTCAGATTCAGGTAGGACAAAAAATCGTTCTTCCAGGTACTCAGAAAGGTATCTATACAGTAAGAAAAGGCGATCACCTGACGAAGGTTGCTCGTGAGTTTAACCAGCCGATCGAGGCGCTTGTAAAGATCAACTCTCTCAAGCAGCGCTCAATCTACCCTGGTCAAAAAATTATTGTGAATATGGATTAAACTTTGGTGAACCAATTTGAAATGTGGCCCTAAGGGGCAAATGATCCGAGAGGGCCGAACTTAAAACTTCGGCCCTCATCATTTTAAGGCCCGGTTTATAGAAGATATAATCAAGTCGACGATCTGGTGCCCAGGCCGGAAACGTGAAATAAGTCTTCTCGTCTTTCGCGTAAATATCATCAGGAACGACCTCAGAAAGCTTCGAGACCTGCATCCCTTCATAGCTCGCATCGTTCTCATAATCGTCTTCATTGTAGAATTTTGAGCGTTTCGTGGCACTTGCTGGAAGCATGTTAAAGTCCCCGGCCACAAAATCAATTCCCTCACGCTTCACTTTATCCACGAGCTGCCCAACTTGCTTTAAGCGGTCAATCTTATCAAAGGCCTCAAGATGAAGGTTTACGATTTTGTATTCTTTTTCATCCAATTCAATCGTCACAGTCTGGAAATAGCGATGTAGATAGAAAAGGTTATACCACCAAGGCTGAGACTGAGGTTTTTCAAGTAGGGTGACTGAGTGGTTTTTTAAAGGGTATTTACTAAGGATCGCTCCCCCGGATTTCACACGGCCAAAATTGTTTTTCAATGGCCAGTAAGGAAATGGAATGTAATTGGCGTCCCAAGACACGGCCTCTGCCACATAGGGATATCCCGCCTTCGCAGCCAGATACTGGGCCTGATTCAAATCCCCTGAACGAGAAGATTCAAAGTCCACTTCCTGAAGACAGATGACGTCCGGATTCCAGTCTTTAATTTGCTGAGCAAATTCTTTTAATTTTTCTTCGTAATATTCTTTCCCACGGTGCTCATAGCCCGGACCTTCAGAACCCTGGCCATAAAGATACCCAATGTTCCAGGTAAGAACTTTTACCACTGAAGGACGATCTTCCATATCAACCATGACTTCCGGATCAATATGATGAACTTCAAACTCGGCGGTTGATTCACCAATGCTCCATGGATAGGCACTCCAGGCGATGATGCCCACAAAGAGAAAAGCAAAAACAACCAGGGTTCCAACGATCATTTTCATACCTTTTTACCCCCGATAAAGAGAGCTTCTACAGAACCAGGAAAAGTCACACCCATAAATGGCGAGTGGCCAACTTTCGTTTTTAGATTGTCAGCTGCCACTGTCAGTGGACGCTTCATATTGAGAATCGAAAAGTTAGCTCTGAAACCAGGTTTTAAATATCCAAGACCATTACCCATGCCAGTGAATGCTTTAGAAATTTTCTGCCAGCTTGGCAGGAACTGATTATAGAAGTCTCCAGGATTTTCTGCCGCCACTTTAGCAATAAGTTTTGGATCGAGGCCCTGGTCATTAATCAGCCAGGTCACGAAGGGTCCAAACGTATCCAGACCAGTTAATCCAGATGTGCCTTTTTCTTTTTCCTCATGGGTATGAGGAGCATGATCAGTGGCAAGAAAATCAATCTCGCCATTTTTAAGGGCCATCAGAAGTGCGGAACGATCATATTCATGACGAATCGGTGGATTCATCTGAAAGACCTTAAGATCTTTTTCAAGAATGTGTTCGATATCATAGAACAAGTGCTGTGGAGTCACTTCAATCTGAACTTCCACACCTTGTGTACGAGCTTCACGAATAAGACGAAGACCTTCACCAGAACTATAGTGGCAGAGTTTCCCTTTAAGATTAAATTTTTGAATCATCATGAGAGCGTCTTTTGTGGCGATAACTTCTGCCTCCACCGGACGTCGATCATGGTGATGAGTGGCACTTTTGTGGGCCTCAAGAATAAGCGGATCTTCACAGTGAAAACTTACACATTCGCCGCGATAATTCTCAAGCGTGTGTTCCAGAGTTGGAAGATCTTTAAAGAACAACTCTCCAATCGATGGACCCATGTAGACCTTATAAGGAACAGGGTAGCTTAGAGGTTTTGTTTCCGGGCCTATTCCCGCATAGGCCCAGATTTCTCCGTCGACCTTTTCAGCGAGTTTAACTTTTGCTTCATAACTTTTATCATCCACAGGTGGAACTGGGTTATTCGGCATATCGCCCGCGTGACAAAGTCCTCCGTTGTGAAGGGCAGCACGAGCGCTGGTGAAATCTTCTTTATAATTATTTTTGCCCGAGACATCCTCACGGGCATGAATATGTACGTCCCCCATTCCTGCGAATAAGTAACAATCATTTCCAAAACTATAATCAGGTGTAAGGTTCAAGTCCCCTACTGCCACAATCAATCCAGTCGTTTCATCAAACTGAATCTGCTGGCGTTTTACATCCGTTGAAGTAACGGTAATAGCATCAATAACTTTCACGAGTGCTTCCTTACCACTGTAGTGGGACTTCCCTGGTCCGTCGGCATCGTAATAATTTCATCAATCACGACGTGACGAGGTTGCTCGAGCATGAATGTCATCATGCGAGCGATATCATCCGCCTCAAGAGGAACCATCCCGGCATAGACTGAGTCGGCAGTTTTCTGATCACCTTTAAAGCGAACTTTACTAAATTCCGTGTTCACCATTCCGGGTGAAATCTGCATAACACGAATATTTTTCCCGGCCGTTTCTTCACGAACAACACGGGTGAAAGCATTTACTGCATGTTTTGTGGCACAATAAACCGCCCCACCCTGATAGGTGTAATGTCCGGCCACAGAACACAAATTAATAATGTCTCCCTTCCCTGCTTTTAACATCCAAGGAAGTGTCAGGTGAACAAGTTTGAAGTTTGCCGTGATATTGGTGCTGATCATCTGCTCCATATCCGTGAGCTGCGAGAGTTCAAGTTTTTCGCGGCCAAGAGCAAGCCCAGCATTGTTTACCAGAACATCGACTTTTTCTTCCGTGATCTTTTTGATGAGTTCCACAGCGTGTGAATCATTTACATCACAAGCAATGACATCAACTTTCACATTCGGAAACTCTGTTTGAATTTCGGACTTCACTTCTAAAAGTTTTTCTTCACGACGGGCAAGAAGAAAGAGATGAGCACCACGCATGGCCATAGAAAACGCCATAGCACGGCCAATCCCTGAGGAAGCGCCGGTTATAAGTACACGAGAATTTTTTAATGAATAGAGTGCATGACTACCCATACTTGTCCTTTGGTGACAGTGGATAAACGACTTAACTCATCTATTATTAACGCTTAGGAGTGTGTTGACAAGAAATAGGGGGCCAGAACGGCCCCCTATTCTCAATTAAGCATTTAGCTTTCTTAGAACGTAGTGAAGGATACCTGAGTTTTTGTAGTACTCAAGTTCGTTGGCCGTATCGATACGAGAGTGGAAAACCACTTTTTCAACCGAGCCATCTTTACGCTTAATTTCAGCGTTCAGTTGAGCTTTAGGTTTCATATCGGCCAGACCGTGGATTGTGATTTCTTCAGAACCATCAAGGTTAAGTGATTTACGAGTAGCACCACCAGTGAATTGAAGAGGAATTACACCCATACCAATAAGGTTAGAACGGTGAATACGCTCGAAGCTCTCAGTGATAACAGCTTTAATACCTAGTAGACGAGTACCTTTCGCTGCCCAGTCACGAGATGAACCTGTACCGTATTCTTTACCAGCAAGAACCACGAGTGGTTTACCAGCTGCTTGATACTTCATTGAAGCATCATAGATGGTCGTTTCTTCACCAGTTGGGATGTATGTTGTGAATCCACCCTCTTTACCAGATTTTACCATCTCGTTTTTAAGACGGATGTTAGCGAATGTTCCACGAGTCATAACTTCATCGTGACCACGACGAGCACCATATTGGTTGAAGTCCGCTGGTTTTACACCACGGCCAACCAGGTATGAACCGGCCGGAGTTTCAGGCTTGAATGAACCAGCAGGAGAAATGTGGTCAGTCGTGATTGAATCACCGAATAAACCAAGAACATTTGCACCAACGATATCTTTGATCGCTTCTGGATCTTTCTTCATACCTTTGAAGTATGGAGGGTTATTGATGTAAGTCGAAGCAGAATCCCAAGCGTAAGTTTCGCCTTCAGATACTGGAACCTTCTGCCAGAACTCATCACCTTTGAACACGTCAGAGTAACGAGATTTGAACATCGCAGGAGTAATTGCCTTCGAAGCTTCGAAGATTTCCTGTGAAGTAGGCCAGATGTCTTTTAGGTAAACATCTTTACCGTTAGAACCTTTACCGATTGGATCTTTAGTAAGATCAAGTTTCACGTTACCAGCGATTGCGTAAGCAACAACTAGCGGAGGTGAAGCAAGGTAGTTGGCTTTAACGTCTGGAGATACACGGCCTTCAAAGTTACGGTTACCAGAAAGAACTGCTGACGCAGTAAGGTTACCGTCTTTGATCGCCTTAGAAAGTTCAGGGGCCAGAGGACCTGAGTTACCGATACAAGTTGTACAACCGTAACCAACAAGGTTGAAACCAAGCTTGTTAAGTTCAGGTTGAAGACCAGCGGCCTCAAGGTAATCAGTTACAACTTTAGATCCCGGGGCCAGAGAAGTTTTCACCCATGGCTTTTTCGTAAGACCAAGAGCGTTTGCTTTTTTAGCAACTAGACCAGCAGCGATGAGAACTGATGGGTTAGATGTATTTGTACAAGAAGTGATCGCAGCGATCATCACATCACCGTGAGTAATTGTGAAATCCTTACCATCAACTTTCTGAGCAACGTTAGCGTCGTCAGCTTTTACTTTGAAACCAGTTTCAGAAACCAGGTCTTTTTTGAAACCTTCAGAGATGTTTGAGAGAGCGATTCTGTCTTGAGGACGCTTAGGACCAGCAAGTGATGGCTCAACAGTAGAAAGATCTAATTCAAGAGTGTCTGTGAAGATAGGATCTTTAGAATCGTTTCTCCAGAAACCTTGCTCTTTTGCGTAAGCTTCAACAAGTTGAACGCGCTCTTCATCACGACCTGTGAAACGAAGATATTCAATCGTTTTTTCATCAACCGGGAAGAAACCACAAGTAGCACCGTATTCTGGGGCCATGTTTGCAATTGTTGCACGGTCAGCAAGAGTCAGATCTTTTAGACCAGGACCGAAGAACTCAACGAACTTATCAACTACGCCTTTTTTACGAAGCATATTTGTAACAGTTAGAACTACGTCAGTTGCAGTTACGCCTTCTTTAGTTTTACCAGTAAGTTTGAAACCAACAACTTCTGGAATAAGCATTGTAACAGCTTGGCCAAGCATCGCGGCTTCTGCTTCAATACCACCAACACCCCAACCAAGAACAGAAAGACCGTTCACCATAGTTGTGTGTGAATCTGTACCAACGCAAGTGTCACAGTAAGCGATGGTCTTACCATCTTCTTCTTTTGTCCAAACAGTTTGAGCAAGATATTCAACGTTCACTTGGTGACAGATACCTGTACCAGGAGGAACTACGCGGAAATTTTTAAATGCTTTTTGTCCCCACTTAAGAAACTTGTAGCGCTCGCCGTTTCTTTCGTATTCAAGGTTCATGTTTTTTGTGAATGCATCCGGAGTTGCAGAGTAATCAACAATCACTGAGTGATCGATTACCAGATCAACTGGAACCTGAGGGTTAATTTTTTGAGGATTACCACCAACTGCTTTCATGGCATCTCTCATAGCTGCCAGATCAACTACCGCTGGTACACCAGTAAAGTCCTGCATAAGAACGCGAGCAGGATAGTAGTTAATTTCGCGAGTCGACTTCTTGTCTTTCGTCCATTGGCCCATGGCCTTAATGTCGTCACCGAAAACAGTGAAACCATCTTCATTACGAAGAAGGTTTTCCATCAACACTTTCAGCGAGTATGGAAGGTTTTCTACATCACCCACACCAGCTGCTTGAGCTGCTTTAAGTGAAAAGTAGTCGTAAGATTTATTGCCGACCTTCAGGGTCTGGCGAGTTTTAAAAGTATCGAGTCTCTTGTCTGACACTGTTCACTCCCTTGAAAAATTTATGAGATATTCTAACCTGTTAGAGAAATACTGACTATGCAATTCCGTGAGTTTGGCATAACGAACTTTTCGATTACCCGACTCTTTCCATCATTCAAAATTTCAAATCTTCTCCCTTGAAGGATAATTTGTAATAGACGAAGATGATGCATCATATAAAACAGGATGTTTTTAATGCAAATCACTCGTAACAATCATCAGCGCTACATGGCGCGCTTGACCCCGTTCCTTGTCGTCCTTTACCTCGCACAAGTTTACATTTATCAGAAGTTTGCCCCTCCTCACCTCTCAAATGACATGAATGTTTTCTTAGGTGTGGGTCTGGCACTGATTATTCTTCTGTATCACTTTTACGATATTCATCACAAAGTGATCCTGAAACCCAATTACATTGAGGCCCGCTTTGATCTTTTGAAGATCAAAGAAGAAATGCTTTATCAGAATGTGGTTCACGTAGAGATTAAGAAGTCGCGTTTTCACTATGCACAAGTGACTCTTCACGCCCATGACGGAAGTACAATCCGGCTTCACCATGTGGATTCACCGGAATTGATCGAAAACTATATTCAAAAAAAGAAATCTAAGAGGCCTTAGGAATTTGAATCCTAAATGTAGTAGGACCCTGCTCTTTTAAGAGCAGGAGTTTCCCTTGATTTTGCTCTAGGTATGCTTTGGCATTCGAAAGTCCAATCCCAAAATGAAGTGGCTTCGTTGAAAAGAACGGAACGAACACGTTTTGTGCGTCGGTGTTTTTAATGCCGGGCCCATTGTCCTTAATATCAAGGTAAGCGTGCTTATCGTCACTCCAGGCCGAAACAGAAATCTGTTTATTGCCATGATTCTCGAGGGCCTCAACCGAGTTCCCTATGACATTTAAGATCACCTGGGTAAGTTGATTCTTATTCACTTTAATTTTGAGACGTTTTTCAGTGTCGATATCTACTTCAATCTTATCCATACGACTCTTCATGAGCAGCAGACTATCTTCCACCAAATCTTCCAAATGGCATTCAGTGACTTCCTCCCCCATATCTTTGGAATAGGTCTTAAGTGCTTTTAAGACACTCGAGACGCGATTGACGGTTTGATCAATCACATCGAGCTCACTCATGATTTCTTCTTTGCTTGCGACATCTTTTTCTTTCAGTCGCAAACGAAGCATCATTGCGCGACCAACAATGATGGTCAGAGGATTACTGATTTGATGACAGATTCCACCAGTCAGTTCTCCAATGGTTTGAAGTTTCGCCTTATTGATCAAAAGCTCTTGCTGGTCTTCAAGCTTTCTTTTGGCCGCGGTCAATTCAAGATTCTTCTTACGAAGTTCCATTTGGGCCACAACCTGCTCGGCAAGATGCATGAGCGAGGCCTTTTGCTTTTCAGAAAGAGAGCCGGGTTTATCATCAATGACACATAAAGTGCCAAGTGCATGTCCATTAGGAGAGATTAAAGGTGCACCAGCATAAAAACGTATATATGGAGCATCAATCACCAGTGGATTACCACTAAAGCGTGGATCAGAAGTTGCATCTGAAATTTCCATGATGCCGTCTTGTCGGATGGCATGATCACAGAAAGAAACACAACGAGGAGTCTCAGTGGCGTCAAGGCCAACTGCAGATTTAAACCACTGTCTTTGGGCATCCAAAAGACTAATAACTGCTATCGGTGTTCCGCAAATAACGGAAGCTAATGAGGTTATTTGATCAAAGGCGGGTTCTCTTTCAGTATCCAGGATCTCATAAGATTTGAGCTCCATCAGACGGTGCAGTTCCCAAGATTCGTCGAATTTAGTCATCTATTTTCAGGTCCTTTTTTGAGTTCAAAAAATTCTCTCATAAAACCAAAAATAACTCCGAATAGACAAACAATGAACGAGGTAAAAAAATCATTGCAAGTTACCCGAGAGAAGCATTTGGATCATATGGTCCGAGTGGTCCCCTTTATCGTCTTCTGTTATGCCATTCAATGCTATGCCATCGTCAAATTAGGGCCCTCTGAAATCACAAACTTAAGTGTGATGGTGCTTGGTGGATTTCTCTCTCTCATGATCCTAAGCTTCGTTACTTACGATCTTCGTCACCAGGTCTTTTTTGATGAGCACGAGCTGCATAGTCAGTTTTTTTCTTTCAAGCATTCCATTCGATACGAAGATATTTTGAGTGTTGAAGTCAGTGAGGAAAAACAGTCCTTCGCAAGTCTTACGATTAAAACCAAAACAGGTAAGAAGACCTACTTTTTTATCGATAATGCAGACAAAGTAAAAGAATGGTTGGAAGCGAAGAAATACTCTGAAATGAATCTAGCGGCCTAAAATTCTGACGATCACATCTTTGTTATTTTTCTCTGCACTCTGAAGTGCTTTTTCAAGACAAACCGGATTCACTACGCTCTTTAAAAGAATTGTCATACCTGAATGACCTTCTTTGGCGGCGGTTACAAGTGCACAATTTTCCCCACCCGCATTCACGTCAATTTCACGAGAAGAAATGAGAAGTTTTCCTGCGTCGGTTGAATTATTAAAGGCCGCAATATGAAGGGCCGTTTCGCCTCTTAGATTTTCTAAATTAACATCAGCATCGCTTGCGAGGAGAATCTTCAAAATGCGAGCATCATTGTTCTTGGAAGCAATCATGAGACCAGTCAGGAAATCTTTAGGACTTCGTTGATTCACATCTGCGCGGGAGCCTAACAGCAGAGACACAATTTTATCTCGTTTATGTTTTACCGCTTCTATAAGAACTGTGGTTGTAGGTTTTTTAAAGTCATCAATGCCATTCACATCCGCACCTTCTAAGAGCGCGCTTTGAGCAAGCACTACATCGTTTTTTTGAATGGATTTAAACAGTTTCTGAGTGGCCTTCGATTGGGCAAATCCAGAAAATGAAAAAGTAAGTAGGGACAGCATCAAAATAAATCGCATGCCCTATTGTAAAACGAATAAAGATGAATGGGTTTAAGAGTGAAAAAGCTTTGTAGTATGATCAAAGTTTAATCACTTTCGCCAGTGAAAGTAAAAGTGCATTAAGTATCTGAAATCGGGCACCTTTAGAAGGTGCCCGAAGGAGAATTACATGTTCAGAGCGCGGTTTTCAGAGGCCGCTAAACAAGCGTCCTTGAAGGCCTCAGCATAAGTTGGGTGAGCGTGGCATGAGCGACCGATATCTTCGGCCGAAGCACGGAATTCCATCGCGATCACTGCTTCTGCAATAAGGTCGGCCACTCGTGGACCGATCATGTGAACACCCAGGATCTCGTCTGTGTTTTTATCAGCAAGAACCTTGATGAAACCATCTTTCTCATTTGAAGCTCTGGCGCGACCAGAGGCCACGAATGGGAACTTCCCTACCTTATATTGAACACCATTTTGTTTTAGCTCTTGTTCAGTAGCACCAACTGCTGAAACCTCTGGCCAAGTATAAACAACACCTGGAATCAAGTTGTAGTTTACGTGAGGCTTCTGGCCCGCGATAAGCTCGGCCACATAAACGCCTTCTTCTTCAGCTTTATGAGCAAGCATGGCACCTTTAACCACGTCACCAATGGCGTAGATATGAGGTACAGCAGTTTGAAGGTGATCATTCACGGCCACACGTCCGCGCTCATCAACTTGAAGGCCCGCGGCCTCAAGGTTTAGGCCCTCAGTGTATGGACGACGACCTACGGCCACAAGCACGTAGTCGCCTTTAAGTTCAACTTCAGAGCCATCAGCTTTTGCCTTGGCCTTAACTGTTAGCTCATTACCTTTACGGATAACATCTGTTACGCCGTGGCCAAGATAGAACTCCATGCCTTCTTTTTTTAGAACTTTGTTAAGCTCTTTTCCAAGGTCAGCATCCATAGTCGCGATGATGGAATCAGCGAATTCAACCACAGAAACTTTTGCACCCAGGCGCTTAAATACTGAGCCCATCTCCAGACCAATAACACCACCACCAATTACGATCATGTGCTTTGGAACTTCTTTAAGTTTCAAAGCTTCAGTCGAAGTGATGATTCTTTCTTTATCAATTTTTACATTTGGAAGAGATGAAGGTTTAGAACCAGTGGCAATAATAATATTTTTACCCTGAATTTCTTTTGTTTCAGAATCACCTTTAACAGAGATTGTGTTCTTGTCTTTGAAAGAACCAAGGCCCTGAAATACTGTGATCTTGTTTTTCTTCATAAGAAAGTTCAGGCCACTTGTGTTGTCAGCAACAACCTTCGCCACACGATCACCCATCTTCACCACATCAAGCTTCACACCTGAGGCAGTGATTCCGTGAACGTCAAATGAATGAGTCAGTTCATGATATCTTTCAGAAGAATCTAACCACGCCTTAGATGGGATACAACCAACGTTTGTACATGTTCCACCAAGGGTCTTATATTTTTCAACGATGGCCGTTTTAAAACCAAGTTGGGCCGCGCGAATGGCAGCAATATATCCACCAGGACCCGAGCCAATAACTACTACATCAAACTGTTCCATAAATAATACACCTGAAAAAAATGGGCCCTTACAAAAAGGGCCCCTGATTAAACTAAGAATTAGATATCAAGAAGAAGACGAGCAGGATCTTCGATCATTTCCTTAACTGCTTTTAGGAATGAAACTGACTCACGACCATCGATAATACGGTGATCGTAAGAAAGAGCAAGATACATGATCGGACGGATCACGACTTGACCGTTGACCGCTACTGGACGCTCAACGATATTGTGAAGACCAAGAATCGCTGATTGAGGAGCGTTCAGGATCGGAGTTGAAAGCATTGAACCGAAGATACCACCGTTTGTAATAGTGAATGTTCCGTTCTGCATTTCTTCAATTGTAATTTTACCGTCACGAGCGCGAGTCGCAAGCTCAATGATTTTTGATTCAATCGCCGCCATTCCCATAGATTCAGCGTTACGGATTACCGGAACCACTAGACCTCTTGGAGTTGATACAGCAACACCAACGTCAGCATAGTTGTGGAAAACGATTTCGTTACCATCAATCATGCCATTTACGGCCGGGTATTGTTTAAGGGCAGCACAAGCAGCTTTTGTGAAGAAGCTCATGAAGCCAAGACCAACACCGTGCTTGTCTTTGAATGAATCTTTATATTTCTTTCTAAGTTCCATAACAGCACTCATATCAACTTCGTTGAAAGTTGTGAGCATTGCCGTTGTATTCTTAGCAGCAACGAGACGAGAAGCGATGGTCTTACGAAGACCAGTCATTTTCTCACGACGAATTTCGCGAGAGAAAGATGATGCCATTGTCTGGTGAGCGAGAGATTTAAGAGATGAATCTGAAGCAGTTGCACCTGCAGGAGCTGCCTGAGCACCCATAGCGTCCGCTTTAGTGATGCGGCCATCTTTACCAGAACCTTGAACCGAAGAAGCGTCTACACCCTTCTCAGCAAGGATTTTAGAAGCAGCTGGAGATGGATAATTCTTATCGCCACCAGTTGAAGCCGGGGCCGCAGCGGCCTTGGGAGCCTCTTGCGCAGGAGCAGGAGCGGCAGCGGCCGGCGCTGAGGCACCAGCAGAAGCCGTTTCATCTACTTCAGCAACTTTTGTACCGATAGCAACAGTCTCGCCTTCTTTAACTAAAATTTTCAATTTACCTGCTTTGGGAGCAGAGATTTCTAGTGTCGCTTTATCTGATTCAATTGAACAAATAGCTTCATCTAATTTAACAATGTCGCCGTCTTTTTTAAGCCAGCTCGCGATCGTTACTTCAGAAATGGATTCACCAACACTTGGAACTTTTACATCAACCATAACTTATCCTTTTAACAGCTTATACTGATTCAATTTTATCTGCGAAAGCGCCATTCACGATCTTCGCCTGCTCTTGAGCGTGAACACTTGCGTATCCAGTCGCAGGAGAAGCAGAAGACTTACGAGCAATCAGTTTGAAATCATCAAACTGAACATAGCGACGTAGGAATGTGAAAGCACCCATGTTCTTCGGCTCTTCTTGTACCCACACTTTCTCAGCGTTCTTGTATTTCTCAAGAAGCTTCCAGCTTTGCTCTTCTGGCATTGGGTAAAGTTGCTCAAGACGAACAATCGCCACGTCTTTACGCTTATCTTTTTGTTGTTTTGCTTTTAGATCGTAGAACACCTTACCAGTACACATAATAAGACGTTTAACGTCTTTAGCGTTCACGTCAGCATCATCGATGATCTCTTGGAACGAACCTTCCATAAGGTCCTTCTTAGGAGAAACACAATCAGGGTGACGAAGAAGTGACTTCGGCGTGAAGATAACAAGTGGCTTACGGAAGTCCCACTTCACTTGACGACGAAGAGCATGGAAAATGTTCGCCGGAGTAGTAAGGTTTGCTACTACCATGTTCCACTCAGCAGCTAGCTGAAGGAAACGCTCAGGACGAGCATTCGAGTGCTCAGGCCCCTGACCTTCGTAACCGTGTGGAAGCATCATCACAACACCTGATTGTCTTTGCCACTTCGACTCTCCAGAAGAGATGAACTGGTCAATGATTGTCTGAGCGCCGTTAGCGAAGTCACCAAATTGAGCTTCCCAGATCGCAAGAGACTGAGGAGAGCCTAGTGAGTAACCGTATTCAAATCCAAGTACTGCGTACTCAGAAAGAAGTGAGTTATAGATTTTGTACTTACCTTGCTTCTCAGCAAAGTTCTGAAGGAAGATGTGACGAGTGTTTGAGTTCTCATCAACCACACCCGCGTGACGGTGAGAGAATGTACCACGAATACAGTCCTGACCTGACATACGAACGTTAATGCCTTCAAGAAGAAGTGAACCGTAGGCCATGTGCTCGGCCAGTGCCCAGTCAAGTTGATCGTCAGCAAAACGCTTCGATCTCTCTTCAAGAAGCTTATCGATCTTCTGAATAGGTTTAAAATTCGCAGGAAGTGAAGTCAGACCTTTAAGAACTTTCTCCATTGTATCAAGCGTGATCGCTGTCTTCGGAGAATAGTCGAAGTCTTTCGGAGTAGAACGACGGAAGGCCTTCCACTGCTCTTCAGGCTTCTGATAAAGGTATGGAAGCGGCTTCTGCTTCACCATATTGAAACGCTCTTGAAGAAGATTTTTGAATTGTTCTTCCATCGTCACAGCAAGTTGCGCTTCGATTTGTTTCCCTTCGATAAGTTTATCTTTATAAACTTCACGAGGGTTAGCGTGTTTAGAAATTAGAGCGTAGAACTTAGGCTGAGTGAATCTAGGCTCATCAGACTCGTTGTGACCGTGCTTACGGTAACAAACCATATCTACGAAAATATCTTTGTGGAACTTGGCCCTGAATTCAGAAGCTAGTTCAACTGCGTACACAACAGCTTCAGCATCATCACCGTTAACGTGAATCACCGGAGTTTCAAGAACGCGAGCAACTGAAGTTGAATAGATTGATGAACGAGCATCATCGAAGTCAGTCGTGAAACCAACTTGGTTGTTAATCACGAAGTGAACCGCTCCACCAACATTGTAACCTTTTAGGGCCGACATCTGAACAGTTTCGTAACAGATACCCTGGCCCGCTACTGCAGCGTCACCGTGGATGATGATTGGAAGAATCTTATTTGGATCTTCTTTGTAAAGAGTGTCGCCTTGAGCACGAGAGTAACCAAGAACAACCGCTGAAACCGCTTCAAGGTGAGAAGGGTTCGGCATAAGTTTTAGATAAACTTTCTGGCCACCTGTTGTCGTAACTTGTGAAGCGTAACCCATGTGGTACTTCACGTCTCCGTCACCCATTGTAAGGTCCGGAGTTGCCTGGCCTTCAAATTCATTGAAGATGTATTCGTATGTTTTACCCATCACGTTTGCCAGAACGTTCAAGCGACCACGGTGGGCCATACCGATCACAACTTCTTCTACACCATGAGTGGCAGATTTATTGATGATGGCGTCTAATGCTGGGATTGTATTTTCTCCGCCTTCAAGTGAGAAACGTTTTTGACCAACGTATTTTGTATGAAGGAAGTTTTCGAAAGCAACTGCTTCGTTAAGTTTAGTTAGAATTCTTTTTTTCTTATCGATACCAAAGTTTCTATCTGCTGCTTGGTTTTCGAATTTCTTCTGGAACCACTCACGAATTTCAGTGTCGTTAGAGTGCATATACTCAACACCGATTGTGCTGCAGTAGATGTTACGAAGGTGACCAATGATATCTTTTAGTTTTGCATTCTTAAGACCTACAACTTCACCAATACCAAAAGTTTCTTCAAGGTCAGCAGAAGTCAAACCATGATCTTCAAGCTCAAGACGAGGAAAACGATTCATGCGTTCACGAATAGGGTTCGTCGTAGAAATTAAATGTCCGCGTGAACGGTAAGCATCGATCAAACGATAAACTTTAAATTCTTTTCCAAGATTTCCAACGACTGCTCCACCAGCTTCTTGACCTTCGGCCGGACGGTTTAAACCGAATTCAACGCCACGGAAAAACTGGCGCCATGAAGAATCCACTGAATCTGGATTTTTCTTAAAGTCAGTATAAAGGCTGTCGATGAAAGCGTTATCGGAAGATGAAACATAGGAGTAATCATTGGAAACTGTCATAAGATTTAACTCGTAAAAGTGGGTTGATGTTTGCGGATATTATAAGACATCTGACTTCGAGTGAAAATCTTAAAACCCAGAAATTTCAAATGTTAAGAATTGGTGACTTAACGCGAAATGTGAGTTCATTTTAGTTGACCATTAGAGTATGCCAAGTAAGCTTCCTACATGAAATTATTTTTTCTCGTACTCGCATTCTTGGTTTTATCAGTGAATGTTTTTGCGACTAGCAATACTGCGCTTCGTCGTTCAAATGGTTTACTCCGATTTATTACTGAACAAGAAGGTGTCAGAAATCTAGCACTGGCATCAGTCATCGGAAAACGCTGTGACCGCTATATGCTAGAGAGAGAAAAGGCCCCATGTCGAGCGGCCGTGAGGAAAATGATCGATCTTCTCGATTACGACATCATTTTTTCCCATGATAAACTTCGCGCCCCTGCTCCAGGTGGTGAAGAAAGCTGGACTCCCAGCTCATTTGTATTCGTGGCCTTTAAATCAAATCTTCTGGTCCTTCTAAATAATCCTCGAACTGGCCAATATCTGAATGATCTTAATCAAAGATTATATGGTTATTTGGTGAATCGGGCGGAGAGACCAAATATTTGGGCAATTACTCAAAGTTATTACAAGACTCCTTACATGACGGCTCTCGTCATGGCGACATTGTTTCAGGACACTTCCATCATGAAACTCCACCTCGCCTATTTAGAGACGGCCGGAACTCGCGGCAACGCCAATTTTCAAAACAATAAAGAATGGTTAGGTCGCGTGATCGATACCATTAATATGATTCTGGATAATTCAGAAGAACACTTCCGTGAACTTTTCTATCCACCAGAAATCGTCAAACACCTTAATCGCAACATCTATCACTTCTATGTTCCGCTTTTCCTTGCCATGTCACTCGAGCAAGAAGGCGCGACTAAAGATATGGCCTATGCGGCCTCATTGATGCTGACACTCTCTTACGAGTTTCTCACTTCATCAAAAGACTATCGTTATTTATATGCAGATCCGGAAAGACTCGATCCGGTCAAAGATCTTTGGGACATCAAGGACATTTACGGCGGATATTGTGGTTCGAACTATGGGGTTCGTGGTGCGAGATTCAATCAGAACTTTGAGATCATCCGTGAAAGCTTTGGGCGTTCCACGGAAGATACAGTTCATTTACTTCTTAGACATTAAACAAATTGTTTTAAAAAGATTTTTACTTCATGAATGACTGAGGCCGGGATTTCGTGTCCACCTCTGAACTCATGGAGTTTTCCTGTGAAATTCATCGAGTGAAGCTTCTTTTCAAGATCTCTTGCTCCGTCGATGGAAAGAATTGGATCCTGTGTGCCATGAGACTGATAAAATGGAAGAGCTCGGGCCGCCTTAGGAAATTTGTCTTCCGCAAGAAGAGCACCAGATAGAAGAACAATTCCATCTAACTTCAAACTCTCCTTCATTGCCAAATGCGACGTGCACATGGCCCCTTGAGAAAATCCACCCAGGATAACGGTCTTATGTTTTTTAGAAACTTCACTGACAAAATGCTCAAGCATCTGAAGAGTTGTGTCTAACTCCGGAGGGACAGAACCCTTCATATCGCGATGAGTGCCTTCGCGCATGGCCTTCTCAAGTTTTTCCATATCAATAGAAAACCAAGAACGTCCTTCGTAATAGCCCATAGGCAGAGGAAGAACTCCATTCGGAAAATACCAGTTGAACTTTTCTTCGTGCCACAATTCCCACAGGGGGAAAAGGTCATTCATATTAGCGCCGTAACCATGAAGCATGATTACGGCCACACTTGGGTCTTCACCCAAAACAGTCAAAGTTTCAATTCCTGCAATATTAGTTCGATTGGCCTTCATCATTTCCTACATTGATTCGAATCCAAGGAGGGTCTACCGTCACATTTGGATTGGTGTTAATTTCTTTTAGTCTTCTTAAGACAAAACTTGTCACTGGAAGATAGCCGAATTTTACCTGATCCACTCTAATGGCGATAGTTTTATAATTATTTTCGTATTGAAAATGTCCATATGCGCGAAGTCTTGCGAGGAAAATATACTTGAAGGTGAAGAAAAGTGAATAATCCCCCTTCTTCGAATTAAATTCCAGATCATAGGTCGGAACATCAATCTCCCGAGGCACTGATGGAGCATCGTGAAGAATACGATAGAGAATAAAATCAGTGGGGACATCGAATCTCTTTGCCACCACATTCATCTTCTCACGACAGTCCTCAAATAATCTGATGTCTAATTTTCCAGTGAATGTACCTTCACAAGAGGCCGAGACATTTTCAGCTTTATACTCTCCCCGCTCTTGTGGTTGCATGGAAAGATATGGAGTCGATAGAGTGTGTTTTGTTCCGCCCGCGCTGAGATTAAATTTTCTGGTCTCGAGTTTCTCCAGATCATGGAAGAACTTCCAGGGATTTCTCCATGCCACATCCAGAAAAGGAGTCATGAGTTCGAAGGAATCAGCAGTGCGATTCACCTCAATTGGATAAATTTCTGGGGCAAGAGAAAATCCAAGAGTCACTTTCTCCACCGTGCCTTTTCCGTGAGGGGCACTGTAGGCCAGCTCCAAATTCTTGATTGTTACTTTATCAAATCCGGCGAAGGCAAAGCTTACAAAGGACAGAAGAACTAAAAGAAGTGGCATAAGTTCATCCTTGAAGAAGGTATGAGCTTATTTTCTTTTTTTAGCAGTGAAATCGGCAAGAAGCTTTTTTATCATCAGTGCTTCTTGTTTGACGTCAGGATGTTTAGCATTGATGCGAGCGAGCAACTGCCCGATTTGATGTTCGAGAAGTTTCATATCGCCAAGCATTTCGCCCAAAACCTCTGCCTTAAATTCAGCGACAGCGACTTTAACCTCTGCTTCAAATTCCACTTTTCGAACTTGCTCGCGGAGTTGAACGACCTGCGATGATTCTAAATCGACAACATTGTCTTCTTTAAGAGCGGTTGCACCTTGAATCGAAGGATTGGACTGGGACATGGAAGAAACCTTAGTGGGGCGTTGAACAGGAGCGGGAGAACTGGTGGGGCGGGCCTCAGCTAGTTTCTTAACTTCTGCGATCTTATTTTGTATTTTAGGAATATTGGGTGAAGTGGCCGGTCCCCGGGCAGGCACTGCCTGAGGGGTCTTTTTAGACGCTTCAGAGGCATGGAATTCAAGATCCACGACCTCATGGACCGCATCTGACTTCTTTTTTTTGGACTCGTCCTCGTCTTCGAATTCGAGTTCTAGATCGTCAAAAGCCATTAATAATTACCTTTCCTTATTAATCTTATCGGACATAGGAACAGTTACTTTACGCTCTTAAGTATTTCTTATTAAATCTCAAGGATAAAATAGCCGAATAGGTGTAAGATATTGAAATACAGTTCTATGGGAGCCCTCTGATGTCGAATGTTGAAGAGGACGACAAACCAACGGTTGTGTTGGACCTCAACGCTCTAAAGAAGCAGAAGCTTAAACAAGAAGAAGACCTTGCCAATATCGCGAGTGAACTTGAGTTCAACGTCGGTGACGTTGATAGTGAGACGTATGCTCAAAAAGTTCTAGCTCAAAAACCAAAAACACAAACGAAGACTCCTGTTCCAGTTGCTAAAGCAGCTGTGAAACCAGTCGCAGCAAAAACTTCTTTTCCTGTGATTCTTTTCGATTTTCAGTCTGATTTCTTCCAGAAGTCCAAAGACAAATTCCCCGAGGGATTTGAATATCATCTTGCAAAAGATCTGGCCGAGTTGAATAAGTTTCTTGCTTCAAAAACATTTCAGGTTGTGGTGTTTAACTACGATGTGAATGCAAAAGCAGTGAACCAATTGACTGCTCAGATTAAACAGAAATTTCCGCACACAAAAACTTTGATCCTTGCGCGCGCGATCTCGCCTGAGAAAGCAAAGCTTCATGCCAAGACTGCGTCTGGTGCTAACGGTTACCTTCAATTGCCTTTGAATGCAGATAAGCTTGAGGCAGAACTTCTTAAAATTCAGAATCAGAAATAAAAAAGGCCATCGCGGTCACGACGATGGCCCTTATTAATCTGGGAGGTGAAATCATGGCTTATGATTTCGCCAATCATGATTCTTAAAAACCTGACCCCCGTCAACCAACCAAAACGTTTTTTTTTCTAACACTCAATCCCATTCGCAATGTTAGAAAAGAGAAGTTGACCTTTGTTGTCCGGCCTAGAAAAATATTTCGATGAAAAAACACCTGCTTAAATTATTTTTATTTACTATATCATCTTCGGTTCTGGCCCAGCCCAACTGGACCAGGGACTTTGAAGTTACGAGTCCTCGAGAGAATATTTACGAGCTTTCACCAGGGGCCTTTTCAAAAACAGTCATGGATGGCCGAAGACACGCTCTTTTCTATCCAGTGACAGTCAGCCAACTTAGAATTCCTTATGAACCTTTGAAAAATTTCTTCGATTCAAAACCAAATGATCCGGTTCGTGAACTCTTGTACAGACTTACTCAAACCGTTTCACCATTTAAAAGCATGGATGAGGTTTATAAGTGGTTGGGCCTTCATGACTTCCCGACTGACACTCAAACTGAAACACCGAATGCTTTTCCGGTTTTAACATCAAAAGAAAAAGAACTACCGATGGGCGCTACTCTCATGGAGACGCCAGACGGAGTTGCCCTAACTTTCGGATGTGCCGCTTGTCACACTTCTGATCTATTCGGAGTAAAGGTTTTAGGACTGACAAACCGTTTTCCTCGCGCCAATGAATTCTTCCGTCGCGGGGCCATGCTCGCTCCCTATGTAAACACATTCATTTTCAGAGATCTTCTTCACGCGACAGAAGGAGAAAGACAAATTCTGGTCAAGGCCAAGCATAATTTGAAATATGTGGGAGTTCGTGAGCCCATCTCGGTGGGCCTTGATACGTCTCTCGCTCAAGTGGCACTCTCCCTCTCAAAACGTGAACAAGATGCTTATGCCTCTAGAACTGAGAGATCTCTTCGTCATCCAAGACCAAATGAACTCGAGAAAAAGGCGGCCGACAGTAAGCCGGCAGTATGGTGGAACGTTAAGTATAAAAACCGTTGGCTATCAGACGGTTCAATTGTTTCAGGTAACCCGGTTCATACAAACTTCCTTTGGAATGAAATCGGAAGAGGTACTGATCTTCATGAATTAGAAGGTTGGTTAACTTCAAATCATAAAACGATTGAGGCCCTGACGGCCGCGGTATTCGCGAGTAAACCTCCCCGCTATGAAAAATTCTTCGGAGAAAACTCTATCGATATTGCCATGGCACAGAGAGGACAAAAGCATTATGTGCAATCATGCCAGCGCTGCCATGGTACCTATGAGAAAGGTTGGGATCTCCCCGGCGCAGAGAGACTCTCTCAAACTGAACTCATTCAGAATGCAAAAGTCACCTACCATAAAAAAACTCCAGTGAGAGACGTGGGAACTGATCCTGGTCGTTATCTGGGCATGAGAGCTTTTGCGGCCGATCTTAATCGCCTTGCCATCTCAAAAACGATTGGAACAGTGGTTGAACCTCAAAAAGGTTATGTACCACCTCCGCTAGATGGAATCTGGTCACGCTGGCCGTATTTCCATAACAACTCTGCTCCGAATCTCTGCGCGGTTCTTACTCGTGGTTCTCTTCGTCCAAAAACATATGTCGCAGGTCCGGCAAAAAATAAGGAACGTGATTTCGATCAGGATTGTGTTGGTTATCCAATCGGATCAAAGGCCCCGGCCGAATGGAAAAAAGATCCGGACTTCCTATACGATGCAAGGAAAGAAGGACTTTCGAATCTAGGACATGATGAGAAAATTTTCCTGAAGGACGGACAAGAGATCTATTCTCAGACGGAAAAACGCGAGTTGGTTGAATTCCTTAAAACACTTTAATAAATCTCAATGGCCTCTTTCAGAGGGGCCATTGCAGAGTCTCCGCCACCACGAATCTGAATCAGCTGATCTTCTTTTAAGGTTGGTTTCAACTTGTTGAATCCCTTGCTTGTAAAAGCAATCACCTTAACAGGAGTGTTGGGCGAATTTTTAGTATAAAACGCCACAAGAATGTTCATGTCTTGAGTTTTGGCCTCATCCAACTCTGGAAGATGCTTTAGCAGAAAAAGATAAACTCCCATGTTGTATTGAGTATCAGTGTAACTTTCTTTTTCTTGATTGTTACCCTGAGCAACCGTCGTTCCTGGAGAAACTCCCGGAGTTATGATGGGAGCAAAGGGATCTGTGCTTTTCTTGGCCTCATCGAAATAAGGTGTCCCATCCAGCATTAAATAAACATTCAACTTAAATTGAACCGCACCGTATGGAGCGACTTTAAGCCCTGGAATGAGATTACAGAAATACTGTTCAACATCAGAGACACATTTCAGATCAGCTTGGTACTTAGCAAAACCTTCTTTAGGAAGAAGTTCTTCTTTCGGTACATGATGACTGACGGGCCTTTCAACCGGTATGGCCTTCTCAATTTTAAATTCCTGTTGAGGAGCATTCGCCAGATCATCAGGATTCGGTTCTTTCTCAATAACAAATAAATTCCAATAAACCGCAAAGGCGAGAATACCAAAAGCGGCCAATGGAATGACATTAATTTTTTTTGCTCGGTCCAGCACACTGACTGAAGGTTCAGCTTTAGATTTTCCAGGAGGTTTAGGAATTTTTAGATTCGTGTGAGTTCCTGTTTTATCCTGACGTAACATCTTACGATTCAAAGACGTCGACGTAATATCCGAACGAGAAATATCAGGGCGCGAGGCCTCGGTTTTTTCTCGAAGTGGCACAAGAATCTTGTCCAGCTTTTCTTCATCACTCAATAGGCTGATGGTAACGTCATCACCAAGGCGGACTGGAAAGAACGAAGTAAATTCTGTCTTCTTACCAGGAACAAGTCTTTCTTCATTAATGAAGCTACCGTTCGTACTCCCCTGATCAATAATGAAGTAAGAATCGTTTTCAGTAACGATCGTAATGTGCTTACGACTAATCCCATTGGTTGTGATTACAATTTCACAATTGTCAGATGAACCGACAGTAATCTTGGGCAATGACAGTGGATAGATGGTTGGTTCGTTAGAGCCAACGGTGACTTCAATTCGCATTTCCAATAGGATACACCAATTGTTAAGATCGATACAACTGACAAAACTTTCTGTAGTAAACTACTCTGGATAAACAACCACTGTTGCGGCCATGCGATCTTTCCCCCAGCGGGAAATCTTTAAGAATTGATCCTCTTGAATAGGAATATGAATGCGGCTGATAACACCAATGTGATTTTCCGGAGAATGTTGATCCGGATCGTGAATGTAAACGAAGTTATCATCGTAGGCCGTAACCACTACCCAATGAGGGGCCCGGTTATTATCAAAATGATAAGTGGTAATTAGAACGAGAGGAATTCCTCCGTCCTTCAATATCTCCTTTAAGTCACTTAAAGTCAGACGTTTGCGATGAACCTTGATGTTGGTTTCGGAAATTCTTTTCTCAAAGTCCTTGTGAACCAGTTCAATAACTTTTTTCTTATCCTGGCTTCGAACTGAATCCAAAAAAAGAACGTTACTATGAGAGAGGTACATTTCTGCCTTGTATCCTCGGCGCCAAGCAGACAAGGCAAGGCCATGAGGTCCGCAACCTCCGTGTCCTGAGGTCATAAAAATCGTAGTGGCCTCTCGCCAGATCTGTAACTCATTGGACAAGGTCATTTCAAATTTTGGATTGAAAGTCTTCATCGCCATCAGAAGACAGGAAGGGCCGCAGGTAAAATCTGTTCCTTGCTGATGATAGGGAACATCCAGGCCTGGGCGTTTTTTAAGAACACGAATTCGTTTCTCAAAACATAAAGCAGTTTGCCCATCGTCGTAATAGTCTTCTTTCTCAGTGAATTTTACATAACCAAGTTTTTCGTAGAGCTTGATGGCGCCGCGATTGTTTTCTTTCACTTCCAAACGAAGATAAGCACAGTCCTCATCTTGAGCGGCCTTCACTTCAAGCTCCTGGATGAGCTTCGATGCCAGACCATGGCCTTGAAATTCTTTTAAGGTACAAATGGAATAGAGACGAGCAAGACTAGTGCCGCTATTAATAAGAACTAGCCCATAACCAATCAGTTCACTCTTGTATTCAAGAACAAGGAGAATGGAATGGGCCTTTTTAATCATCCAATGAAAGTTTCTTCGACCAAGTTGGTCGTAGTTAAAACATGCATTTTCTAAAATCAGAAGCGCCGGAATATCGCCTACTTTTGCTTTCCGTATTTTTACTAGTTGGGATTCGAATTTTAATTTATTTTTCATTGAGGCCTTCATTCTGCTTCTGCTATTGTACTAGATAATTCAAAACATGGAAGGCACGTGGCCCGTATTATTGTCATTGTCGAGAAACTGAAGGACTGGAACTCTTATTACCCGGTGGAACAACTCATGACTCCGAAAGACTATCTAGTCAATTGGGATGAGGGCCGTTTCGAAAAAGACGGCAATAAAGAGCGAATTAAGATCATCAATCTCTGCCGTAACTATAAATACCTTAGTAATGGTTATTACTGTTCTCTCCTTGCCGAGGCCCGGGGCCATTCCGTTATTCCATCAGTGAAGGCCGTAAACGATCTTTCAAGATCGTTTCTTTATAACCTGCAAACTGAAGATCTCGACATGGCCATTCAAAAGGCCTTTAAAAACCAAAACCCTTCGGAAGGCTTTTCCATCACTATCTTTTTCGGAAGAACTGATCGTGAACAACTTCAGGACGTGGCAAGACAGGTCTTTGATCTCTTCCCTGCCCCTATCCTTCACGTGGATTTTGAGTGGAACAAGAAATGGGAAATTCACTCGATCAGACCGGGAAGCTTAAACGCTCTTTCAAATACAGATGAAGATAAGTTTGCTTCGGCCCTTGATCACTACTCTGGAAAGATCTGGAGAAAACCGAAGGCGAAGAAAAAGTATCGCTATGATCTTGCGATCCTTCACAATCCCGCGGACGCCCTTCCTCCAAGTGATAAAAAGGCCCTGGCCAATTTTATTAAGGCCGGTAAAGAAAATGACGTTCAAGTTGAGCTCATTGAGAAGAAAGACTACGCCCGCATCGCTGAATACGATGCGCTTTTTATTCGTGAAACCACCGCTCTTAACCATCACACCTATCGCTTCGCTAAGAAGGCCGAGTCTGACGGATTAGTGGTGATAGATGATCCGATGTCGATTCTTCGTTGTACTAACAAGATCTACATGCACAATCTTTTAAAATCGAACAACATCAACTCTCCTAAGACCATTATCTTAAGCAGTAGTAGTCCGGAGCAATTAAAACAGGCGGTAGATGAGATTGGCCTTCCGATGATCATTAAAATTCCGGATGGTTCATTTTCTAAAGGTGTCTTTAAAGTTGAAAGTCCTGAACAATTAATCAAAGTGACGGATGATCTTTTCAAGAAGACCGCTCTCCTTTTGGCCCAGGAATATTTTTATACTGATTTTGACTGGAGGATCGGGGTCCTTAACGATCGCGCTCTCTTTGCCTGCAAGTACTATATGACGAAGGGTCACTGGCAGATTTACGACCATAGCAAAAAAGTGAAAAAAGGCGTTCATGTAGGTGAGGCCGAGACCTTCCCTATCTCAAAAGTGCCGAAACACGTCATCAATACTGCGCTGAAACTTTCTCATCTTGTGGGAGATAGTTTATATGGTGTAGACGTGAAAGAAAAAAATGGTAAGGCCTACGTCATTGAAATTAACGACAATCCAAATATTGATGCAGATGTAGAAGACGCCATCTCCGGAATGGACCTGTATCACAATGTCATTCATGAGTTCGTGAGGAGAATTGAGGAGAAAAGATGAAAGCATTGAGGAAAGTCCTGATCTTTGGCGGTACACACGGCAATGAATGGACTGGAATCTATGCGGTCAAAAAATACGCTGAGGCCCTCACTGAAGAATTTAAAGATCTTGATCTCCATTTCATTCTGGCCAATCCGGAAGCATTTAAAATTAACAAGAGATTTAAAGACGAAGATCTGAATCGTGCTTTCCAATTTCTGCATGAAGATCGCCCAAACTCTTTTGAGCATCACCGCGCGAAAGAACTGAAAGCAATGATTGATGCAGAACCATGTTTTGTGATTGATCTTCACACCACCACGTCCAACATGGGAAACACCGTCATCATCTCTCATAACCAACCGACAAACTTTCATGTCGCACGAGAAATGACCAAAACACTTCCCGATTGCCGTGTCATCGTTTCACCTGATCCAACAAAAAAGTATCTCGCCTCTCAGTCAGATTTTGGCATGATGATTGAGGTCGGACCCGTTGCAAATGGCGTACTTAGTGGCCCAGTTCTCGAAGGAACAGTGCAAGTACTAAAGGAAGTTTTAAGGGGTATTTCGACTCTGGCCACATTGACGGGCGGCCCCCTGGAAATTTATGAAGAAATAGAGGATATTTTTTATCCTCAGAATGAAAATAGCGAGCTTGATGGTTATATCCATCCAGCATTCCAGGGACAAGATTTTAGGGCCATTGAAGGACGCTATACACCTTTCAAAACCTTCGATGGCAGAGAGCTCTCTCTGGAAACAAAGGAACGGCTTTACCCCATTTTTATCAATGAAGCTGCTTACTATCCGCAACTTCTGGCCTTTACCCTTTGTCGCAAAAAAACTATGAATTTTTAGCACTGCAGCGCGCAACAAGTTACCCGCATCAAGCTGTTAAAAATATTAAAGGTAGCCTCTTGCGGAGGTAAAAGAGTTTCGCTAAATTTATAGGTATTCAATCAAGAATTAGGATCATCTGATTAATTGTTAAAAAAGATGAATCAAAAAAGGAGAATTTTATGTCTAAGTATTTAGTAATCGCTGCTGCTCTAGTTGTTCTAGCTGTTGCTTGTAACAAAAAAGAAGAAGCTGCTCCTGCAGAAGGTACAACTGTTGAGCAAACTGCTCCAGCTGAAGCTGCTCCAGCTCCAGAAGCTGCTCCAACTGAAGCTGCTCCTGCTGAAGCTGCACCTGCTGAAGCTGCTCCAGCTGACGCTCCTGCTGCTCAGTAATTTGAATTAAATCAAATTAAAATTGGCCCGCCTGAAAAGGTGGGCCTTTTTATTTCTGCCTTTACCACTTCTTAAATTTCTCTTCTCTCTCATAGCGCTAAAATTTTTTGTATCGAGGAGGTTTTATGGAAAAAACCAACGATATAAATACGTCTGAGCGTTCTGACTATGACATTACAGATGTCATCCGTTTTCAAAAAGACGATGTCGGAAGACTTGTTCTACGAGTCGCCATCGGCGGGCTCATGCTCTTTCACGGAATGCATAAGGTACTCTACGGTACGGATCAAATCGGAGAGGCCTTAAGCAGTGTGGGAATGCCAGCGCTCTTCTCATGGGGAGTATTTTTAGGAGAAGTGATTGCACCTATCCTACTCATCCTTGGGTATAAAGTGCGCTTCGCCGGATTCTTGATTGCCTTCGATATGCTGGTCGCAATTCTTTTAGTCCATGCCGCAGAATTAAATGACATCTCTCCTACTGGCGGTTGGATGATTGAACTCAATGCCCTTTATTTTCTGGGTGCCGTGGCCATTATGTTTTTGGGGTCAGGTCATATTGCCATCAGTAAAGGAAAAGGTGCCTTAGACTAATTTCCACGCTATAGTGGGGGCCATGAACATCCTTAGAAAGCTCTTGGGTGAAGACCCAAACCTTAGTTTCTTACCTAAGCACTTTACCCGATTGCCTTTTTCCAAAACTCACGGGGCAACTGACTTCAAAGAAATTCTCAACTGGAAAGTTGTTGAAGACATTATTGATACAAAAAAATCGGTCCTAAGGATTGTTCAAGACGGAAAAGTCATCAAAGACTACGTGGACATCGATTCTAAGGAAGCAAAAGAGCATCACAAAAAGGGACACACTCTTCTGGTTCGTTATGCTGAAAAAGCTTCTCCGATGTTCAACGCCATTGCTCAGGACTTTGCTCGTTCATTCCATTCAGACGTTGATATTCAGCTTTATTGCACCCCTGAGGGCCATAATGCCTTTGGTTGGCACTATGACGTTGAGGAAGTCTTCATCATTCAAGTACAAGGTAGCAAGGCCTACACAATTCGCCCCAATACAGTTCACCCGAATCCACTCATCAGCTCCATTCCTAAAAACTTGGGCTATGAGAATGAAAAAACTCCCATTGAAATCAATGTGACTTTAGATGAAGGTGATTGGTTGTATATCCCATCGGGCTGGTGGCATATCGCAAAGACTCAAAAAGAATCCATGCACATTTCAATTGGCATCATGCCTTCGTCGGCCATTGATATGGTTCAGTATCTTCCTAAGTATTTGGCACAAAAACCATTCTGGCGCACTCGCATGCCTATTCACATGACTTTTGATGACTTCGAAGAAGAAATCAAATTCTATCAAGAGGCCATGGGTAAACTGGGTAAAAATCTTGCCGAAGAAATGGGCTCTAAGGAATATCTGGAAAGTTATCTCTTGTGGAAGAAGAGACTTCATCAGTAATTAGAATAGAATTGAAGTAAACATGTTCCCCGGTGGCATGGGATATTGAAGGATACTCACGGCCAGCTCGTGGTGAAATTCCATCTTAATCCAGTTCACAACGTCCATTCCTAATTTGCCTGAAAGGATAACTAATGCGAGACCTGCAATGGCCATGACCTTTTGCATGCGTACTGGTTGATTGAGAAAGGGCTTCATTTTGGACGAGAAACTCGAAAGAAGGACAAACCATAGCCCGGAATAGAACGCAGCTCCTGAGCCCAGAATGAGACGATCATTTAAAGAATCATACTTCGTTGAGAAGCCCCCAATTAAGATGAATGCGTCCAAATAAGCGTGAGGGTTCAAGATACTAAAGGTTGCGGCCAGGATGATACTGCGTTTTAGAGAGGTCTCAATGATTTTGGAAGATGCCTCAGGTGCGGTCTCGGGCTTAGCAAAAATTTTACTTACGCCATAGGTGAATAAGAAAGAAACACCAAGAATACCAATCCCGATTTTAAATTCTGGAAATTTAGCGAAGAGAGTTGCTGCTCCGGCGACCCCTAGCATGATCATAATAAAATCGCAGAAAAAGCAGACGAACGAAACAGTAAGATGGTGACGACGTTGAAGACCGGCCTCTAATACAAATAAGTTTTGTGCGCCTAAAGCAAAAATCAAACTTGCTTGCAGTACCAATCCTTCCAAGAAAAGACTTCCCATTCTTCGCCCCCTGGTAGGGACGAATTCTAGGGAAGTCTTCTAATGGAGGCACCTTTATTTCATGTAAAGATTAGAGAGAATAACAAGACCCGTAATAAGTCATTCCGTTCAACAAACGGATTTGTGAATGGAACGGACCAGCGAAATCGATGAAGAGACTCACCATTTCAACTTCAGCACCTTTGACAGCAGAGATCAGACCAACGCTTCTCTTCTGACCAAATGTTCCGGCCTCAAAATGTTTAATGTCTCCAGTACGATTAACAACAAGACGCTCGAGCTCTGTATTGAATCCAGCTTTCTTAAGAGTGAAATCAAATTCAACGTTCTCAAATTTGTCAGCATCCAGTGACACGACTTTTGCCTCAAGTGAGAATTCGTTCATGTAGTGAACGTCTTTCATTTCGCACTTAAATTTAAGCTCTGTAGCGAACGCAGAGCTCATGGTTAATAAAGCAGCAGCTAAAACTAAAATTTTCATATTTCCCCTCAGGTAAAGAAATGTGGACAATTTTTATTCCATAAACCCTTTGGGAAGTAAATCAGGGCTTGAATGCCAGAAGCTTCATGTCATAATGGAATAATATGACAATCTACGAGAAATACGGCGGCTACGATTTCTTCCATCAGTGCATCTATGGGCTCTACCTGGAGATGTTTGATCATCCGGAAATTGCCTATCATTTCATTGGGGTAGACCTGGAATGGCTCTCTCGCCAACAGACTCATTACTTAATCCGTGCCATTGGTGGCCCCGATCTTTATGAGGGCGGGAATGTTAAAGAAGTTCACGCTCGAATGGGTATTACGAAGTTCCAATATGCGGAAATTGCTATCGCTTTTCGCCAGGTCTTTCTTGACCGAGGTGTTAGCAAGGAAGACACGGCCTTCATCATGAACTTTGTAGCATCTCATGCACCAGATATTATCACCCGCAAAACAAGCCTCATTGATCAAATCATGCGTCCCATTTATCGCACCATTCGAAAACTTTTCGGCTGGATCCGTTCCAGTAAGACTAAGTAAGATTCCGCCAAGTATAATGACTTGATTCAAGGCTTCTTCCTATATTCAGGCCATGAGTAGTGAAGACGTAGTCATTGAGTCACGCATCCATCTCTTTGGCGCCCTATCTGAGGCCGCAGAACTCGAGCATAATCTCATGTGCCTCTACTTATACGCTCTCTTTAGCCTCAAGCGATCACCCAGTGAGGGAGTGAGCGACAAGGAACTGGAGACCATTGAACGCTGGCGCAAAGTGATTTTAAGTGTGTGCCTGGAAGAGATGACACATTTAAGTCTGGTGGCCAACCTCGTTTCTTCTATTGGTGGAACTCCTAATTTCATGCGTCCAAATTTTCCAGTGGCGGCCGGATACTATCCTTCAGGACTCGTGCAAGAACTCGCACCATTTACCATGGAAACTCTTGATCACTTCATTTATCTAGAGCGTCCACAAAATTATGAAGTTAATGATGGGCAGTCTTTTACTCCTTCTGTTGATTATCACCGACGTCCCCCTCGTGGAAGACTCATGCCCAATTCCGGCGATTATAAAACTGTCGGTGATTTATATGAAGCGATTCGAAATGCCTTTATTCATCTTTGTCATAATTTAGGAGAGAAACAACTCTTCTGCGGTAATCGTGACCGGCAGATCACCCCTGCGGATTCCCCCCTCCCTGGTTTTATTTCAGTCCACGATAAGGCCTCTGCATTAAAAGCAATTGAAACCATTGTTACTCAAGGCGAAGGCGCCACTACAATTGAGAATTCTCATTTTGATAAGTTCAGTAAAATCAAGGCTGAGTATGAACAATTACTCAAAGAGAATCCCAATTTCAAACCTGGTCGAAACGTGGCACGAAACCCAGTGATGAGAGAACCCATCATCAAAGAGAATCGGGTGTGGGTGACCCACCCTCTAAGTGCAGAGTATATGGATCTCGCGAATGCTTTTTACGGGGCCATGCTAAGAATGCTGACACAAGTTTATCTCGTAGAAGATCGGGACAGAGTCGAGAAGCATGAAATACTAGAAATTTCCTTTACCTTTATGCACATAATGGCCGTGATTGGTGAAACACTCACTCTCATTCCGGCCACGGAAGATAATCCAACCCTCTTTGCCGGAATGAGTTTTGCCATGGTGAGGACACTTAATCCCCTCGCCAAACAGAATGAATTCGACATCATGCTCGAGCGGGCCACGGCCATCGATCAAGTTCTAAGTAAAATGCAGCATGAGATTGCGAGCATGGCCTGTCCCGAAAAGCCAAGTCTTAATCATTGTATTGATCGCTTGGAGCATGTGATTCAGGAAATGAAAAAGACCCGTGAAAAAATGAATCGCCTCGTCGCCCGAAGAAATAATATGACTCCCACTCAAACCGATAAGAGTGATCGACCTCAAGATTTACCTCAAAGTAATGAGGTCTTGGAAACCGCCGAATCTGAGCAAATTAAAATTTCGTTCTGCGCTCATAAGTGTATTCACTCCCGCCACTGTGTTACGGAGATGATCCAAACCTTTAAACCGAATACTCCGGGTAAATGGCTCTTTCCTGAAAATTCTAGACCAGAATCACTAGCGGCCGTGATTAAAGAGTGTCCCTCAGGTGCGCTGACCTATAAAAGCAAAACTGAATTAGAGGATGAAAAAGCTCCACCTGTGAATGTGATTAGGCTTTATGAAAATGGTCCCTATGCATTTCTTGCCGATTTAGAAGTCGATGGTAAACCAGAAGGCTTCCGGGCCACTCTCTGTCGTTGTGGCCAGTCCAAACGGAAACCATTTTGCGATCACACCCATAAAGAGGTGGGATTCTTGGCCACCGGTGAACCAGAAACGGCCGATGCGACTGAACTAAAATCCCGTGATGGAAAACTATTAATCAACCGCTTGAATGACGGCCCTCTTTCAGTTTCCGGCAATTTAGAAATCTGTTCCGGTACAGGTCGAGTGGTCTTACGAACTGAAAATGTGAGGCTTTGCCGTTGTGGACATTCAAAAAATAAACCAGTTTGTGACAGCACCCACTCAATTATAGGTTTCAAAGATTCTGTCTAGACAGGCCAAAAAACCGCTGTTAGTATGCGCATCATATGAACAGACTTTGCTGTTGTTGTTGCTAATTTAAATTAAACCTTGGAATCCACTCGGATTCATGACGAATTAGCACGCAGTAAAGAATGAAATTTAAAACGCCGATTTGAGTGCAGCTTGCGGGCGAAAAACAGCTAAAGCGCGAAAGAGATTCTTCTCTTTCTTCTTTACACTGCCACCTACATTCGCACTTGAACCGGTTGATTCCTTTTGAGGAGTTCGACTTATGCTTCAGTTATCATCCATTACCAAGTCCTTTCACGGGACAGAGGTTTTGAAGGGGATTGATCTCACCATCAATCAAGGAGAGATCTTTGGTTTGATTGGTCTTTCAGGTGCAGGTAAATCCACCGCGCTTAGAACCATTAACTTATTAGAGCGTCCGACCACCGGAAAAGTACTCTTAAATAATGAAGACCTGATGGCAAAATCAGAAAATGATCTTCGTAAGAGTCGCCAAAAAATTGGGATGATCTTTCAGCACTTCAATCTTCTGACAAACAAGACTGTTGCCGATAATGTGGCCTTCCCGCTTAAACTTGCAGGTTGGAACAAAAACGACATCGATGCTCGCGTGAAAGAGTGTCTTACAACGGTGGGACTTTTTGAGAAGGCAGGTTCTTATCCAAATCAACTCTCCGGCGGCCAGAAGCAACGTGTGGCGATTGCTCGTGGAATTGCGAACCACCCGGAACTTCTCCTTGCGGATGAACCAACCAGTGCACTCGATCCTATTACGAAGATTGAGGTGATTAACTATCTTCAAAAAATTAATAAGGAACTTGGAATCACTATTATTATCGCCACTCATGACATGAGTATTGTGAAGCGACTTTGTAACCGAGTTGCACTCATGAAAGATGGCCTTGTCCATGAAAAGTTGGATGTTCTTAATAGCGAAATTCACCCTACTACCGAATTTGGCAAAACATTTCTGGAGATCGCATGAACTTACTACCTGAACTTCTTCAAGCGCTTCAAGAAACTCTGACCATGCTTTCCATTGGCCTCATTGCGGCACTTATCTTTGGAAGTATTATTGGTACCTATCTTTTCTTATGGAGAAAAGGTGGGCTGAGAGAGAACAGAATTCTTTCACTCGTCGTCGGAACCGTGATCAATATCGTCAGATCATTTCCCTTTGTGATTCTTCTGATCTCAGTTGGACCTTTTACTCGTTTCGTTACTGGGACCACCATCGGGCCGATTGCTGCTTCAGTTCCATTATCTATCGCTGCCATCGCTTACTTTGCCAGGATCGTGGAACTTGCACTTAATGATGTTCCTAAAGGAGTAATTGAGGCCGCTGAATCCATGGGAGCAAGTCTTCCAAGAATTATCTTCAGTGTTTTATTTGTCGAGGCCAGATCTTCTCTCATTCTTGGTTTCACAACACTTACTGTAAGTTTTCTTTCATATTCAGCTGCGGCCGGAATTGTTGGAGGCGGTGGAATTGGAGATCTCGCCATTCGCTATGGTTACTACCGTTTCCAGACAGATGTGATGATCATCACGATCGTCGTTCTCATAGTGCTAGTTCAAATTATTCAACTATTGGGTGGGCGTCTCGCCTCTCACTTTAATCGTCGTTAGGAGTCACTAAATGAAAACCTTTATTGCATTACTCTTAGTTTCATTAAATGCCTTTGCTTACAATCCTTCTTCAAAAGAAATCGTGATCGGAACAACGCCGGGAGATTTCGCCGAACTCGTGAAAGATGGTCTACGTCCAGAACTTGAAAAGAAAGGCTATAAAGTTCGCCTGGTAGAATTTTCTGATTACGTGACACCAAATATTGCTCTTGCTCAAGGTGCACTTGATGTGAATATTTTCCAACATAAACCTTACCTCGATCAATTTGCTGAAGAGAAAGGTCTTAAACTGACGGCCCTTTCTCAAGTTCCAACTGCTCCACTGGGTCTTTATGCAGGGAAGTCAAAAGCGCTTAATCAGGTGAAGGCAGGGACAACAGTTTCAGTGCCCAATGATCCAAGCAATCTGGCACGCGGGCTTGTGATCCTTGCTGATCTTAAATGGATTGAGCTTCCTGCGAAAGCAGATCTTTTAAGAGTTACTCCGGGAGACATCGCGAAGAACTTGAAAGGGATTAAGATTGTGCAACTTGAGGCGGCCCAACTTCCGCGCTCTCGTGAAGATGTGGACTTTGCCATTATCAACGGTAACTATGCCACTCTTTCAGGGCTGAAACTCACAGAAGCTCTCTTCCAAGAAAAGAGTGATGCTTATGTGAACTGGGCAGTGACGAAAACGGCCGATGTTAAAACGGCCCATATTCAAGAAGTTCAAAAAGCTTTGAACTCAGAAGGTTTCAAAAAATACGCTAAGAATAGATTTAAGGGATATAAACTGCCACGTGGATGGTAGTGATATGGGGCCGGTTATGCCGGCCCTTTTAAATTTTGCACAATCTCTTGGAAAAGTTTTGGATAAAAGGCCCTCTCATAATAGTGAAGGGTCACTGGTCTTTTATAAGGTTTATACCCTTTAAGAATCTTCACCTTTTTATTGTCCTCCACTAAATGTCGACTCATCACCGCTCTCCCTAGCCCTTCTTCCACTCCTTCAATAATCCCATAAACGTCTCCCATAAATGAACGACGGTAAGGGAGAGACTTCTTTTGAAAATGAAAGAATGACTCTGTGGCATTGTCATCTGGGCCATGATCCAGATACACATCTTCCGGAGACTTGTACTTAGAGCTTTCAATCACCACATACTCCTCAAAACCAAGATTCTCTTGAAGTATGCCTTTTTTATTCATCTCATAGTCTAAAATAATAAAATCTGCTCTTCCCGTTAGAAGAACTTTAGGGAGCTCTTGCATTTCATAAGACTGAAAATCCGCATGGACCTTGGTGTGTTTTCTTAAAAATGGACTAAGAGAAGGAATGATCATTGATCGCAATACCGAAGAAAAACCCGCGATACGAATGCCCCCTCCAAGTTCCTTACTACCTCTTATTTCATCCAAAAGTTCATTCTCAAGTCCTTCAGAGGACTGCGTGTATCGCAGAAGGCGTGCTCCTTCTTGAGTAAGGATCAGGCCCTTAGGATCTCTGATAAAAAGAGTCACCCCTAATTCACTCTCCAGCGCAGCAAGTCGCTGAGACAAAGCAGATTGAGTAATCCCCAGTTTACCAGCGGCAATAGTGACATTCAGACTAACAGCACATTGATGGAAGGCCATAAGGCCCAAATTAGATAGTTTCATACCTATTAATTATTCTAATGACTGGATTAAATCAATTAATTTTATAAATAACAGAAAGATTTGTAACTTAAAAGAGCCACATAACAACAAAAGGAGAGGCAAATGTATAAATCTCTAGCAATTTTAGGTCTGGCCCTCATTTCTCAGGTAGCTGTCGCGGGGTATAACTGTTCTAATGGGCAGGGAGTTCAAATTACTGTTCAGGACAAATCAAATCAAGAGGCGATTGGAACATTAAATGAGAACGGAAAAATAACTTCACTTAACGGTGCATATTCAGTCACAAACGATACCCTATATAAGATCTATAAGTATGAAATGATGAGTCCTGAAGGGGCCAAGGCCGATCTTACTATCAGCTATAAACTTTATGAGCCAGGTGGCGGATGTAATCGTCGTAATTGTAACAATAAGTCCTTCACAACTATGACTTCAAAACTTTCTTTTGATGGTAAAGAAACTTACTTAAGCTGCGACTATCAATGAAAATTGCCATTTTTGCGATCACTCTCTTTTTGGGAGTGATCGCATCTTACAAATTTCTCACATCACCTATTACTTTTGCATCGGCCGAATCAAGAACCGCAGAAGATGCCATTGTTTACAATGAAATCACATGGCAATGGAAAGATGGTCAAGATGTGTGGATCATGAGACAGAGTCATGAAGGCCTCACTCCCAAAAAAGAGAATTGGGACAAGCTCGTCATTACCGTTAAAAATGAAAAGACTCGTTTCTATCAACTCGCTCCCGGTGTGAATGAATTCACCGGTAAAGAGAAAGAAGTGCCTTTTAAAGTCTCTTGTTTTATGTGTCACCCGAATGGGCCCCGAGCTATTCGCCCCATGGAATTCAATTCTCTTGGAGAAAAAATTCAAGTGGGACTTTTAAATCTAAGAATTAAACTCTACGGGAAACTCGAAAATATTAATTCGGCCCAGAATCAGGTGGGCGATGTACCTTTCCGTCATGAGGGCAAGATCAGTAATACGCCGTTGACCCTACCGGCCTGTATGAAGTGCCATCAGGATCAAGGCCTCTTCTCCAGAGGCTTTTTAACAAGACAAAACGGAATTACCATCGACTTTATGGTGAAGAATACCCACATGCCGCCTTTCGGAGATTTGTCTCAGAAGGAGCAGAAGTACCTGAAAGACTTTATGGATGGGTTCTAACTTTTATTAGTAATGAGGAGGCTTATCGTCTTTCAAACTTCGGGTGCTGTCTACTCCACTTCCACCAGTGGCCGAACGTTTAAGATCTAAAATCTCTTTTTCCAAACGATCAATTGTTCTCTGTTGGTCTGTAACAATCTTATTAAGTTGATCAATAAAGTCGTCCAGATGTGAAAATCTGATTTCCAAGTCGATAATACGTTTCTCATCCATATAGGTCCCCTTAAAGTTACCTTACCAAACCCCTAATTACCCGACAAGTCCGCCCATTTTTATAAGATTAATTAGATAAATTTCCTTGGGGAAGTTCCGATAAGTCTCACTAATGAAGGTCTTTAGTTTCATTCTAATTTTGCTTTCACTCTGGGGTTGTTCCGGCGGTCAAGGAACAAATACAACGCTATCAGTATCGCGTTCATTTTCCATTACAGGCTCAACTGGTGGCCTGATGGTCTACATTACTAATAAAACTAAAAACACAACTGCGGCCATCTCATTTCAATCTACCACAAAGAACATCACACTCGAACATGGTGACTATAACTTCAAAGCGGTTGGTTGGGACGGTGTTGAAGCATTACATGGAAACTTTCTTTGTGGTGAATCTAATGCTAATTTAAAAGACCCAAAAGCCACCGTAGAAATTTCGATCAATAGTAATAACTGTAAAAATGATGCTTTCGTTCCGGCGACTTTCAGGGCGACCGCCGGGATTGCAACGTTAAGTCTAACGTCTTGTCAAAACATCTCAAGCGTTTCAGGTTTTGGAAGCACCTGTGATGATTCTCAGCGCGGCCTGATTGAATCTTATCGAGTAAGGCTAGTGAGCTATGAATCAAAATCTGCAATTAACTCAGATGTTGGTTTGAACAGTCCTTGTATCGCGGCCAGATCAGCACCTAATGGAACACTATCAACCGACATAAGATTGCCTTACGGAAATTCTGAAGGGATATATGCCACCGCGGTTGAAACTTTTCTTGATGGAAATTGTTCCACTGGAAAAGTTCGTCACTATTTCCCATGGGGGCTTGCCTATCCTTCAAGTGATGCAATTTCGGTTGTTCACAGTAATGGCTATACAGTAAATCTTTTTGGCCAAAGAGGTTCTCAAGCGTTAGTTCTAAATTCAATTACAATCAGTTCTTCAAACGCTAATCCGGCCTTTGCAAAGTCTGGAGACTCTGTTTATCTAAATATTACAACGAATAGACCGGCGACATTTTCAGCTACTATCAATTCGGTTCCGGCCACAGTTACAGGTTCAGGTAACACATATACGGTCACTCGCGTACTGACCTCTTCTGAACCAGCAGGTGTGATCAGTTTTGAAATTACAGCTGAAGGAAATGCTTATAGCGCAATAACGACAGGATCAGGGGTCGACTATTACCCACCGATTACAGCTCCGAACATAACACTTATCGATCCAGTTATTAGTCCTTCTTATGACAACACTCCGACCTTCCAGGTGAGTAACCTCGCGACCAACGCGAACTTTAGTCTTTATTCTGATCCGACCTGCTCAATGAGTATTCAATCCGGAACTTACACTGGCTCTACTTCAATCATCACATCAAGTCCACTGGTGCAGGGTAACCATACAATCTATGTGAAACAAACGGATCCGGCAGGCAACATCTCGTCTTGTTCGTCTCCCGTAAACTATACTTATCAGCCAGTTCAAATCACGGGAGTCAGCGCTACCTCAAGTAACATGACCAATAATTCTTTTGCTAAAATGGGTGATACGATCATTATCAACTTCACCTCCAACTATACGTCTTTACCATTGACCGCAATGTTAAATGGAAATAATGCGACTATTACCCCGCAGGGTGGGACTATTTATCAAATCAGTTACACCGTGGCCGGAGGAATTCCTGAAGGGGTGTTGAATCTGGTGGTCCAGCATTTGGGTCTACCTGTTCACAATCAGGCAACTACCATTTTGATTGATTACACCGCCCCAGTGCAGCCAACCATTACCCGCAATTCACCCACGGCCGACGCTGCTCACGACAAACAACTTTATATTCAAGCGAGCAATCTTGAAATTGGTGGACAGGTAAAAATTTATTATGATGCTTCTTGTTCGACATTGGCGACTCAATTGCCAATTTCAACAACCTCTCACATTTTGACTGTGTCTGGTTTAGGGGTTCAGCAATATCAATTTTACTCAAGACAATATGATCAAGCTGGAAATGGTTCGCCCTGTACCTCAACATCTGTGGCCTACCGAGTAAAAGCGCCCTTCATCTCTAAATGGCAAACGACATCAGCTAATGAGACCATCAATCTCCCACTACCAACCGGAAACATTTATAATTTTAAAGTTGATTGGGGGGATGGTTCAGCTGCCGAAACTTTCACTGGTAATGTGGCCTCTCACACATATGCCACCGCCGGAAACTATACTATGACCATCATTGGTGTCATGGAGGCCTGGTCGTTTAACGGTGGAGGATCAAAAGATAAAATCAAAGAGGTCACTGACTTTGGTGAAATGGGATGGAAAAATCTTTATGGAGCTTTTAAAGGTTGTCTCAATTTAACTGTATTCAATGGTGGTGTATACAATCAAGTAACTAATATGGGCTCGATGTTTAGTGAGGCCCCTCAAGTGAATCCAAACACTATGAATTGGAACACATCAAGTGTAACTAACATGTCTTCTCTCTTCTATAATGCCACGTCTGCTACTCCTGATACATTAAATTGGGACACGAGTAATGTTACATTAATGGAAAGCATGTTTGACGGTGCAACTGCGGCCAATCCAAACACTATGAATTGGAACACTTCTCAGGTTACTTTTATGAGATACATGTTCCGGAATGCAACATCCGCAAATCCTAATACTGCGACCTGGAACACTGGAAATGTAACTAACATGGGTGGTATGTTTCAAGGTGCAGTAATTGCCAACCCTGATACATCTAACTGGAACACTAGCAACGTCATCGAAATGCATAATATGTTCAATGGTGCTACCATTGCCAATCCAGATACATCCAACTGGGACACGGCCAATGTAGTATCAATGGATAGCATGTTTAAGTACGCCACGGTCGCAAATCCTGATACATCGAATTGGGACACATCAAATGTGACGATGATGACTTACATGTTCTATGGTGCCACTTCTGCAAATCCAGATACGTCAAGTTGGGATTTTGGCCAGGTTGATAACGTAATAGACATGTTCTATCAAAGTGATATTGATGTTACAAATTGGAGTAACTTTCTAGTTCGTGCTGCCCTAACTGGTCAGTCAGGTGTCGGCATCACGCTAGAAGCTCCAACAGTTTACAATCCAGCAATCTTTGATTCTAATGCACAGGTCGCTCTCAGCAATAGAGGCTGGACGGTCAATAACAATTTCCCTCAATAGAAGAATTAAATGACAAAATTTCAAATCGTTCACAACCCTCGCTGCTCTAAAAGCCGAGACGCTCTGGCCATCCTCAAAGAACACGGAATCGAACCAGAAATCATTGAGTACCTCAATGGTGGTTTGAACCGCGAGCTCTTACTAAAAATTATTGAGACTTTAAATATTCACCCCAAAGAAATGGTTCGAACGAAAGAAGAAGAGTTCCAGGCCCTTAAAATCGATCTAAATAACTCTCAGGACGTCATTAAAGCTCTTTTGGATCATCCAAAGCTCCTTGAACGCCCTATTGTCTTAAAAGGCAATAAAGCAGTTATAGGACGCCCACCAGAAAATGTCCTAAGTCTTATTGACTGACGGCCAATCCCTGCCCTATAAACCTCGAAAATTAACATCGAGGCCTGAATGAAAAGAATTGCTGTTCTAGCTCTTACTCTGTTCACACTTACTGCTAACGCTGCCGTTCCGATGGCCTATCCGAAAAATCCAGATCCTCGTTTAACTCCAGGCTCACTTTGTGATCACGCTGATTCATACCGCTACCCAGAGCAAATTGCTTATTGTGAGCGCGCTGTGAATTCATTCACAAAAGAGGCCATCTTCATTTCATACAGAAATAACTTAGGTTACCGTTTAAGTGGTGACCGCGCGACTTTCAAGATTGATCATTTTATTCCTCTTTGTGCTGGCGGAAGTAATCTTGAAAATAACTTGTGGCCTCAACACGTATCAGTTTACAAAATTACTGATCCGGTTGAATCGGTAGGATGTGAAAAACTAAGTCAGGGTCTTATCAAGCAAGCTGAGTTGGTTGACCTTATTAGAACAGCGAAGCTCAACCTTGCTGAAGCTCCGAAGATCTTCAAATATCTAAAGTCACTCCGTTAGTACTGACTCTAAATCCTCCGGGACTTGCATGACTTGTGTAAGTCCCACTGTGCTCCAACCAATATTGCCTCTCGGAACTTTTCCAATCATATGGCCAGGAACTGTGACAACTAAACGAAGAATTTGTCCAAAAGTTTCTTTCAAATCAAATGTCCTCAAAGCAAAACCAAACATTAAAGCATGTACATAAAGGTGCTTCAAAGTTGAGTTCTGAGAAAGGACATGAGCTCGTCCCAAATGATGGCGAACCTTAGTGTTGTCCTTTGATGTAAGGGCCAAACGATAAAACTGCAACTCATCTTCAAATTTCTTCTCTCGTAACATCATGTTTTCCTGACTAGTTAATTTAAATTTGCCTTGTGAAAGAAACCTAGGCTAAAATTCTATCATAATGAAGGCCTTATTTTTAATCTTCACCATTCTTTTTTCCACCAGCGTTTTTGCTGATTGCTGCAATTTTGAAGTTGAGCCATCTCATTCAATTGAAATGGAACATCATGACGATCATGAAGATAAGTCGCCCTTATCTCAGAACCATTGTCACTGCTCTCCTGTGAATCACGTCAAGATATTGCCTCAAGACTCCGTTGTGTTAAGCGGACCGAACTCTATTCCAAGTACAGAATTTTTTCCCACTGATGAGCTCCAAATCTCACAGTTCGAATCCACCATCTTTCATCCTCCTATAGCCTAGTCCTTTCATTCTTGTTTTCGCTTTTAATCTAAGTAAGGACTTGTTGTGCTTAATTCAATTATTAAATTGGCCCTGCGCCAACGACTTGCTGTTATAGCAGTAAGTATTATTCTTTTGATCATCGGAACATGGGAGGCCTTAAAGCTCCCGGTAGATGTGTTCCCTGATCTCAATCGACCGGTTGTAACGGTCATGACAGAAGTCAAAGGACTGGCACCTGAAGAAACAGAAGTTCAGGTGACCATGCCAATTGAAAACGTTCTAAATGGTCTACCGGGTCTGGTGCGAATCCGTTCCAGTAGCGGTGCGGGTATTTCGATTGTTTATGCTGAATTCGATTGGGGTACTGACATTTTTAAAAACCGTCAAATTGTGTCGGAAAGACTGCAGCTCGCTCGTGAGAAATTACCGGAAGGAATTATTCCCGTTATGACTCCAAGTTCATCCATTATGGGTGAAATTATGTTTGTGGGTCTCACTTCTCCCAAAGAAGATGTAAGTCCCATGGAACTCAGGACATTGGCGGAATGGACCATCAGGCCCAGACTCCTGGCGATTCCTGGAGTGAGTCAGATCATTACAATTGGTGGTGATCTTAAGCAGTATCAGATTCTCGTGTCGGCCGAAAAAATTCAGGCGAAGGGTCTTACCATTGAAGACCTAAAACACTCTCTTGCTGAAATTGGCCACAATACTTCAGGGGGCTTCATTGATATTGGAGAGAAGGAATATCTCATCCGAACAATTGGCCGTGCAGAAACGGTAAAGCACATTGAAGAGGCCTTCGTGGGTCTACATTTGGGAAATCCAGTAAAAGTGAAGGACATCGCAGAAGTTAAAGTAGGGGCCTACTTTAAACGAGGAAACGGTTCAGTCAATGGTGTCCCATCAGTTGTGATGACCATTCAGAAGCAACCTACGGCCGAAACAACTTCTCTTACTCGTCAAATTGAGAAAGAATTGGAGAATCTCAAAAGGTCACTCCCAAGTGGTGTAGAGATTAAATCCGACCTCTTTAAACAGTCTCACTTTATTGAGAACGCCATCGGAAACGTGACTGAGGCCTTAAGAGACGGAACGATCATGGTTGTGATCATCCTGATGTTGTTCCTACTTAACTGGAGAACTACATTTATCACTCTTACGGCCATTCCTCTTTCTTTTGTGCTAACAGCTCTTATCTTTAAGATTTTTGGAATCAGTGTAAACACCATGACACTTGGAGGTCTTGCAGTTGCCATTGGGGAACTCGTGGATGACGCCATTGTGGACGTGGAAAACGTTCACCGACGTCTAAATGAGAATAAACATCTTTCCAATCCTAGGCCGGTCTTGAAAGTTATCTATGAGGCCTCAAAAGAAATAAGGAATTCCATTGTATTCTCAACCATCATTGTGGTTCTGGTTTTCATTCCATTGTTCGCTTTAGGTGGACTTGAAGGAAAACTCTTCGCACCTATGGGTCATGCTTACATTATTTCTATTCTGGCCTCTCTGTTTGTCTCGCTGACGCTTACTCCAGTTCTTTGCTACTACCTCCTTGGTAGAAATGCTGAATCTATTAAAGAAGAGAAAGATGGACTTACAGTTAGGACGCTCAAAAAGTGGGCCGCAAAACTTTTGGATCACACTTTAAATAGACCCTATCTCATTATGAGTGGCGCAACTGTGATGTTTTTCATCGCAGTCGCAGCAGTTCCTTTCATGGGAAGAGATTTCTTGCCGGCCTTCAATGAAGGTTCAGCGACACTGGGCCTACAGGCCACTCCTGGTATTTCTTTGACTGAATCAAACAGAAAAGGTCTTGAAGTAGAGAAGGCCCTCTTAACGATCCCGGAAGTGAAATCAACTACCCGTCGTGTGGGCCGAGCAGAAATGGATGAGCACGCCGAAGGTGTAAACTGGAACGAGATCGACATTGATTTCAAAAAATCAGAAAGGCCCAGAGAAGCAATCTTCAACGACATCCGAGAGAAGGTGAAATCTGTATGGCCAGAAGTGTTTGTAAACCTGGGTCAACCAATTTCACATCGCCTGGATCATATGCTTTCAGGTGTTCGTTCACAGATTGCTTTAAAGATCTTCGGTCCAGACATTGTTGAACTTCGTCGTCTGGGTGGGGAAATTTTTGAAAAAATTAAAGACATTAAAGGTCTGGAAGATCTCCAAGTGGAACCGCTGGTACAAATCCCACAACTCAAGATCTTCATTGATAAAGAAGAAGTGAAGAGGGCCCGCATGAGTGCTGGTTCCATGGCACAGGACATGGAGGCCATGCTGAATGGTTACAGTGTCGGTAACGTCATTGAAGGTCAGCAGATTCACGGAATCATGCTGAGACTGGATGAACCATCACGTTCAAATCCAGAGACCATTGAGAACATTCGTTTGAGACTTCTTCCGACTGGTGATCATATTCAAGTTAAAGACGTGGCAAACGTCTATAAAGGCAGTGGCCCGAATATGATTAATCGTGAAGGTCTGCAACGTAGACTTGTGGTTTCTGCAAACTCACACGGAGTTGATCTTGGGGAACTGGTGTCAAAAATCGAGAAGGCCTCAAAAGAAATTGAGTGGCCGGAAGGTTATCATATGGAAGTAGGGGGCCAGTTTGAAAGTCAGATGAAGTCTTCTCAGCAAATGATCTGGCTGGGTCTTATCTCTCTTTTATTGATCTTTTTGATTCTGTACTTCCACTTTAATTCGGCAGTTCTCTCGTTTCAAATTATGCTCAATATTCCGCTCGCACTCATTGGTAGTGTAGGGGCCATCTATCTGACAGAAAGGTCATTTTCGATCGCTTCGCTCATTGCTTTTGTGACTCTTTGTGGGATCGCTTCAAGAAATGGGATTATGATGATTTCTCACTATCTCCATCTTATGACGGAAGAAGGTGAAAAATTTGGTCGAGCGATGATTATCCGGGGAACTCTAGAAAGACTTGTCCCCGTTCTCATGACGGCCCTGACTGCCATTCTTGCCCTAACTCCATTGTTATTCGCAAAAGGCGAGGCCGGGAAAGAGATTCTCCACCCCGTTGCCGTTGTAATCGTGGGAGGTCTTTTGACTTCTACCCTACTGGACCTTTTCGTAACACCGGCGGTGTTTTATCTCTTTGGTAAAAATGCTTCACAAAGATATATTGATAAAAATGAACAATTAAAAAATGAGGAGTTTTAAATGAAACTATTAATCACGGCACTTATGATTCTAAATCTTTCAGCTTTCGCGCACGAAGGTGGACATGGTTCACTTACCGAGGGTGGTAAATTTGGTGGAATTACTTCCCCTATCGTTGATAAGGCCGAGGCAGGCAAAGGTGACCATGCCAAAGTTCTTTTTAAGGCCGAATTAGTTCGTGCTGCTTCAGGAAAGCTGAGCCTTTATCTTTTCGATAACAAAATGAACCTTATGGATCTCGCGGCTTTTGGAAATGAAGTAGAAGCGAAATTAGAAGCAAAGAAAAAAGGTAAGTTCACTTACTTCGGAGACTTCAAATTCAAGAAGGCCGGAAACCACTACGAGGCGCAACTTCCACAAGTTGAATATAAACCATTCAACATTGATTTGTTTCTAACTAAAGGAACGCAGAAATTGTTCGTCGGTTTTTCAAATCTCGACTAAGAAAAGGTTTTTATGAAATGGTTATTATTGTTATTAATAAGTTTACCATTGAGCGCCACGACTCTCAATGAGACGACTATTAATGAATTGATTGAACAAAATCCAAATCTCACAACTCTTAAGGAAAGGCTTCACGCTTCTGAGACCTTAAAAGGTTCTTTAACAAGATCCTTTTTACCCAAGATCACAACTCTCTACGGTCGTGAGAAATATACCACTGGACCTTATTACTGGGTGAACCAACCGTATGGTGGTGTTGAGGCCAAGATCAATGTCTTTAACTCTGGACGTGATTCGGTTGAAAATGAAAAGCGAAATAAAGAAGCTGAGATCGCGAATGTGGAAACAAAGATTTCGCGTTCTCTTATCATCTCTGAAGTCCGCAAGGCCATGGCACATTACGCTTACATCATTGAACTTGAGAACATCCTCGTTAAAGCAATAGATTCCAATGAAGTGAACTTAAGAGGGGCCCGTAAAAGAATCAACGCGGGACTTGCCACCAGAACAGATCTTTTGGATTTCCAACAACAGAAAATACAACTGACCCAGGAACTTGAAAGTTTAAAGTATGAAGAAGGCGTGGCGAAAAGAATGATCGCGACTCTTCTCGGTCAAAATCCTGATAATGGACTTGAGATTCAGTTTGTGAATTCACATCCTGTACACGGAAAAGAAGACACACTCTCACCCTCAGTGGGAAGCTCAATGCTCATCCAAAAAGCGAATCTTTTAAGTGAAGTGGCAAGTCTGGAGCAAAAGCAAGCGGCCAAATGGTGGACGCCTAATTTAGAACTTTATGGTTACGCTTTACGATTCACTCAAAAGGAACGTGAGTATCCTGATGTGGGCCAGCGGAATGATGTGACCTTCGGTTTCAGATTCACTCTTCCTTTGTTTGATGGAGGTGAAGGAATTAAGCAGGCGCAGGCCAAGTCCTCACTTGTTAGGGCCCAGGCGGCCCAAATTCGCTCTCAACAGCTTGAAGTTGAACGTGAAACTCAAAACGCGAAAAAGAAGCTTGAGCTTGCTCACACTCTTATTCATGGAGCTGAGGACAACGTGAAGCTGATGGATGATTACAAAGAAAGTATTCTGACAGAGTATTCCAAAGGAATCAAAAACTCTCCAGATGTTCTCCAGGCCAATCAGAGATGGATTGCTGCTCGAGAGAACTTCGCTGAAGTTAAAAAGAACTATCAGTTTGCAACGGCAGAGGCCCTGTATCTGATGAGTCTTAGTGGAAATTAACACTTTTACTGGCCGGGACATTCAAAGTCTCGGCCAATATTTTAATTTTTAATTAAATAATCAGTAGGAAAAAGTTGATGAAATCGGAAAAGATAATGAAAGGCCAGGCCAAGGCACTTTGGATTTCCGCTCAAGGACTTCATGAGAAAAATTATTTCGGAAAAGGTCCTTCCGCCACCACCAAGGTAATTGAGCATCTAGGTTACGTTCAAATCGATACCATCAATGTCATTGAACGCTGTCATCATCACATTTTGTATTCACGCATCCCCGATTATCATCAAAAGCATCTTTACCAAGCTCAAACCCACGATAAAACCATTTTCGAGTATTGGACCCATGCCTTGGCCTATGTGCCGATAAAGGACTATCGATTCTTCCGGGGCCGGATGGAAAAAAATGTGAAGTCACCCCATCCCTGGTATGACAGCGTAAAAAAAGAAGATCTGCAGAAATTATTTCGTCTTATCAAAAAGGATGGCCCGATTAGCATTCGAGACATTCAAGATGATGTCTTAGTAGAAAAAGATCACGCTTGGGCCAGTCGAAAACCATCCAAGAAAGCGCTTCAATTAGGATTTAACCAAGGGAAACTGGTTATTAGTGAACGTATCGGCATGTTAAAGAAGTATGAGTTGGCTGATCGTCACTTTAATTGGGACAAAAGGCCTAAACGAGCTAATGAAGAAGAGCTAAATGAATATTTACTAGAGCGAGCATTAAGATCTCAAGCTATCGTAAGTCTTGATTCCATTTGCCATCTTGAGCCATCTCGAAAGGCCGCCATGAAGGCCTTGATTCAAAGACAGATTGATGAGCAAGACCTAATCCCAGTCCTCATAGATGGTGCAGAAAAAGTTCAACATTGGATGAGACCAGAACTTCTGAAGAAAAAAGTGACCTTAGATCATGAGTTGGTCCATATCCTTTCTCCTTTTGACCCTTTAATTATTCAAAGAAAAAGATTAAATCTGTTTTTTGATTATCAGCACTTGTTTGAGGCCTACATCCCAAAAGAAAAACGGGTTTATGGCTATTTTGCATTGCCAATTCTCATTGGTGACAAAATCGTGGCAGTTATAGATCTTAAAACTGATCGCCAATTAAAAAAACTTTTAATTCAGAAGTGGACATGGTTACCAAAACAAAAATCTGCGACCTTTAAAAAGCAGATAGAAACGGAACTTCAGCGCTTTGAGAAATTTCAATTACAGTAACTCGTTAAGGGCCTTCTCAAGTAGACATTAAACAGATGTGACCTTCGGTTTCAGATTCACTCTCTCTATCTCATGAGTCTAATTGAAATTTAAGTAACTTAGGGGGATCCTTCTGGATCCCCTTTTATATCTTAAGGTTCTATTCAGCAACTGGAGCAATAGTTTTAATTTTTCTTAATCAAGAGTGAATCTTCCTAACGAACGGCCCGATTAAGCTTTTCATGAAAAAAACAAAACTATCCCATTTAGCAGTGTTGTTAACTCTGTCATGCTTCTCCTTGTCTGCGGAAGCATTCTCTCTAAAAAAGACAACTTTTTCCCGAGTTCAAACAAAACCTGCACCTAAACCAGTAGCTCCGACAACGACAACCACGACTACTACGACGACTCCTACTGTTGATCCTCTTCTAACCAGAGTATTCTCAGCGACTTCACCTTGGAATACACCCATTGGTGCTAATCCAGTTTATGAACCGAATTCTGCCGCGATGATGGAGCTAGTGAAGCTGTATGTTCAGCAAAGCGGATACTCACCGGTTCTTGGGCTCAATTACAAACAATGGACTTCACCTCTTCACTTTATCGATTCAACCACTGCACCTAAGCGAACAGTTTATTTTGATACTGCGAAAGTGGGATATCATGAAGGATTCCATAACTCAGTTGACCCTCTAGGTATTGGCGAAGTTCCAAATGTTCCGATGCCGACTTGGGTCTGGCCCGATCCGAAAACTGACGGGCACATGATCATGTATGATACGGCCACTGGTCTTATTTATGAGTTCAGCCGATTCCGTTGGGACTCTACCGGTAAAGCACTCGCAACAAGAGTGGCGATTTTTGAAAGCACGAGTGAAGGAACGCAAGTTCCATTTGATGGATCTCGTTGGTGGATGAAGAACGTTCGTGGCTCCGGGATGCCATTCATTGGTGGTCTCGTTCGTTATACAGAATTTCAATCCGGAGAAATTAAACACGCTCTTTCAATGGCCGGACCTACAAACCGTTTAAAGAAACTCGCTTCGAACACTTGGACCAAAGAGCTTTGCGCTCCGATGGCAGCAAGAACCGACGGTTGGGAGATTGGCGACAACACTATTCTAGAAGGTGCTCGTATTCAGCTGAACCCAAATCTCGATTTAGATTCATTGAATTTAAGTGCTGATGCGAAGGTTGTAGCAAAGGCCCTGCAAAAATATGGTGCTTTCATGGCCGATAACGGGATGACGTTTTCGATTTACTTCCAAAACCTGGGATCGAATTCTTATTTATGGGAACAAACTCAGTTGGGAGATCTGACAAAAATTCCTCTTTCTGAATTTAAGGTTCTTCAGTGTAATGATATTAGAACAAGATAGAAAAGATTGGGCCACCTCCGGGTGGCCTTTCTATTTTAAAGATTTAAATCTTTTAGAATCTTTCCAAGTATTGCATTGAACTCTGTTGGATTTTCAAGCATCGGATAGTGCCCGACACCTTTTAGGATGCTGGCATCAAAATCATTAAAATATTTTCTATTCACTGCCACTTCAGTGGGAGTTAAGTCTGCATTAATGGCCCGGACAGGTATCTTCACTTTCGAAGCGGTTTCACGCATATCAGTTGTATAAAAGGGCCTTAGTGCGGAAATTGATAACTCTGGTGAATATTTAAGAAATTCCTTCGAAATTTGATTTACGATCTCTACTGGAGAAGTTTTAGCAAATAAGAATTGAGGCATAACATTTTCAATAGTGCCTCTGTAGTCATTCCGAAGCATCCCGAAGAACTGTTCCGTCTGCTCAGGTGGCATAAGCTGATCCAGGTCTTTCAACGTATCAACCAAAACGATACCAACAGTTTTTTGAATCATTGTTGCCGCTTCTACTACATTTGCACCGGACATCGAATGACCAACAAGAATGATTTTTTCAGCATCCAATGTATCGGCCACAGCTTTAATGTCTTCTGCATAGGCCTTAACTGACCATTCTTTGCGACTGATCCCAGATCTTCCATGGCCCGCAAGATCCATTTGAGCAATGAGATATTTGCCAGAAAAATAATCTCGTTGAGAATCCCACCAACGACAATTCCCCATCCAACCGTGAACAAAGATTAGAGCAGTATTACCCGTCCCTATGACTTCATAATTGAGTTTTGTGTTATCAAAAGAACTTAGAATTTCCATCTAATCCTCTCCGCCGAAAATTAATTGAGCTTGCTTAGAATCCACAATTCCCAGACCCGCTCTGACTCTTTTGCCATATTTTTGATTTTACTTGGATTTAGTTTCTCCAGGTACCTAAAAATCCACCTTTTTCGGCCTAAAAACCTCTTGCCCACCTCAAAAGTATTTAATAAATTATTATCACCTAAGTATCCAAGTTTTGGGGGTATAGCTCAGCTGGGAGAGCGCTTGCATGGCATGCAAGAGGTCAGCAGTTCGATCCTGCTTATCTCCACCAAATAAAAATAGAGAAGGCCTGTCAAAAGACGGGCCTTTTTATTTTTACTTCCGCCAGCGAAAGTAAAAATTAACCTTTCTTCATCTCCTGACACACACTTAACCTTTCCCAACAATTCCCTAACTGACACTTTCGACCCCTTTCTGGTAGTTTCCGGCCAACAACCCAACCAGAGAGGACACTCTATGAAAACGATTCTATCGATCACCCTCATGCTTCTTGCAGTCTCCGCTTTCGCTCAAGCTCCAAAGCATAACTATCAATGTATTGCTGATTCTCTTCAAGCTTATAACAGCGATATTTACTATGCCCTTACTCCAGCTGAAATCGACGAGCTACTAGCTTCTCAAGACGATGCTCGCGCTCCGATGGTAAGAGAAATGGCGAAGGTTTGTGATGTTCCAAACTACCAAAGTAAACAGGCCATATTCGTTGAAACAGCTGGTACTGAAATCCGCGATAATGTTGTAGTAGAAAAGATTCTTTCAACAACTGAACTTTCAGTTATTGGCCAGGAAAGAAACGTTCTAACTCTTAAAACGACGAAGGCCACTCGCTGGAACGCCTCTTCCAAGTTCATCGACATTAAAATGATGACAGTTGCCCAAACTGGCGACGTTCAGGTAATCGAAGTTGATGGAAACAATATGGGCCGCAAGGTTACAAACCTGAAAATGGACTGTGTTGCTGAGAAGGCCGTTCTTCGTTGCGCCTCTGCCAACTACAAACTAATCGTCAAATAGGCCAAATATGGGGCCTTAGGGCCCCTTTTTTTAATCATTGCTTTAACCTATAAGTTTTACCTTAATATTGCACCAAATCCAGAATTCGCGTAAAAGGGCTCATCCAAAAAACCACTTACCCAAAGGATGATATATGAAGGCCCTACTTATTTCTTCTCTTATGCTTTTAAGCTTTTCTTCTTTCGCTTCTGACGTAGTTTCTGATGCTGTTGAGAGAGTTGAGCGTGGTGAAGAGCTAACTTGCTCACCTAAGAAATCAACAATGAATATCTGCCTTGGTTATATTTGCACGAACAAAGAGATCTTTACTTGTACTGACGGTCAGATCACGAAGACTCTAACTCTAAGAGTAAAAACTGTGAAATATCCAGGTGAAGCTGCGAAGGTTTCAATCGTAAGCAAAAGACTTGAATAATAAATGATAAAGAGCTCCGAAAGGAGCTCTTTTTTTATCTCTTCTTGAACCCATTCTTATAGGCCTTCTTAATCTCCCGATCCACGAATTCTGTCTTCTCAACACCAGTTAAGTCGCGCTTTTCAATATCTCGCGGTACATAGTAGTGCATACTCGTATAAATATGATAACAGTCCTGAGATTTTTGGTTAAGCCAATAGTCATCAAACTTCTTAACGATTTTGCAACTGCGTTTGCTTCTCACAAAAGTATCTGACCACGTCTTCATTTGTCTTGGACCAGAGGTATAGCGGCGATCAAGTGTCCTGGGAGATGTGAGGTTTTTTACATAAACCATAGGCGTCACATGAAACCACCAGTGGAAATTGTATTTACGAATATATCTCTCAGTAAAAAACATAAACACCTTCATCGACTTTAGTCCCGACCTTTTATACTCCTCCAATCCCCAAATATGCGCACGGTTGAAGCACTCACCCGACTTTGTATAATCCTTTCTCATTTTTCCGAAAATTTTCTGGGCAGTGGCCGAATTTTTTACGACCGCAGGAGTATATGGTTCCCTCTTTGTGGCCCAGGCCAAATCGTCAGCAACCGGAGCAGCATAAGAAATCGCTTTCACTGTTCTTATTGTGTTTGAAGAGTCGGCCTTTACTTTCACCATACGACCCTTTGAAAGACTGAATTGGAGTGATTGAAGAAGATCACCTTTCTCACTTTCGAGAAAACTCACCCGGCCATTATCAAATCTCACAAGATGAGGAGCAGTGCCTTTTCCAAAAGCAATTGAATGAATACTTGAATGAAACGTTTCTGCATTCACGATCTGCGAAATTCCGATTGCTAGTATCCCAATCATAATTCTTTTCATATCTGCCCTCCGTGGTCAGAAAGCATAATCTAGACCGTCCCTTCACTCTTGAAAAGCACATACGCTTCACTAGTGTTTCGGCCACAGTCGAATAACTTGATCATGTGCTCATCCGTTTTTTATCTTTAAGATTGAATCCAACACGTTTACATTTTTTTCCAAAAAAACTTTACTCCCTCGTAAGAAAATTTCTAAAAGGAGAAAGTTTATGAAATTTCTAATCGCACTATCGCTTCTAGCTTCAGCATCGGCATTTGCAGAAAGTATGGGTCGTGAAGAATGGGTAAAGTGTTATGATATGGCCCAAGGTAATGACATGGAAGTTGTCTATAAGTTGAAGAGTCATCACGGATACAAAAGTGTTGTGTATCCATTCAAGCAACCGCTTCGTCTTAACGAGCAATCAGGTTGTCTAGAGTATCCAAGAACAAGTTCAATGGTGGAAGAAGCTCCTGCCTACCTGACTCTATGTCCGGGTGAAGGTCAGCGCGTGAATGGTCTAATTCCTGTTGAAGCGACTTATGGTTCAGATGAAGACACTGTCTATTGTGAAAAGAAAATTTGGCACTGGTTCCATGAAAGACCTGATTTCATGTAATTCGAGAAACAAAAAAAGGGACCTGAAAAGGTCCCTTCAAAAAACAAATTACTTAACTAGCGCTTCAGTTGTTAAAGTCTCGCCAGTGATAGAAACTTCCGCTCTTCCGCGGTAAGTAATTACGGCCATACAGAACTTTCCATTAGCATCACCAAGAGTGTTGTAAGAGGCAGTGTTATTCGTGCCTGGATCAACTTTAATGCTGACGAAAGTTGGAACTGTAGTCTGACCCTCAACCACACCACAAAGCTCGGCCAGTGGACTATGGAAAGTATCAGTACTTGTGCGAACGTAATTGAAAGAAGTGATCTTAACTGTAGCTGCGAGAGAAGAAACAGAAGCAAGTAATAGAACCGATGCGATTACCTTTTTCATAAGTACTCCTTTAATTATGAAACTTCTTTAAGCGTTTCAGGATTAAAGGAGAAAAGCAATAAATAAATATTAATGCCGCAGACGGCTATTTCTTCAAGAGATCCAAGGCCGTTTCGCCCGTAGCGTTCTTGACGGCTGAGTTCACACCAAGATCAGCCAATTCGTTAACAACATTTGTAAGTCCTAAGCGTGCGAAGGTAAATAGCACTGACTCACCATTTGCATCAACAGAGTTAGCATATGCACCTGCTGCAATAAGAAGCTTAACGCCAGCTAGATTACGGGCCTTCGCGGCCATAAGAAGTGCAGAGTCACCATTAGCATTTACTAAGTTCAGGTCAGCTTTTTGGGCCAACATTTTATTTAAAACATCATTGTTTCTTTCTGTTAGAACTTTTGCGAACGAATGTAGGGCCGTGTTTCCTTCAATGTCCTGAAGATTCACGTCGGCACCTTTCTCGATAAGAACTTTCATGACTTCATGTTGATTGGAAGTCGCGGCCTGAATCAAAGCACTCTTACGGTCTCTACCATAAATATCGATCCAGAAATTAAGCTTTAAAATATTTTTAAGCGTTTCAAGATCACCCTCTTTGGCAGATTTAAATAGAACATCCATCACACCAATCTCTGGAATTGAAGTCATGCGACTCACATCTTCCCCACGACACTCGTTATCTTTACAACGATTGGCACTCACACACATTTTCTGGTAATTCAAAACGAAGTCTTCTTCACCACGAACAAGAATTCCTTCCACTAAACCAGTCTTGGTATTAAAAACTGGAGCACCTGAATTACCCTGAAAAGCATCCAGGTTGGTTGTGAAATAAAATGGATGAGTGTTCTTACGAACAACTGCCCCACCAGAGACCTTTTGTGGAAGACCCGAAGGGGATCCAATTACCGTAACATTGGTAAAATCAAAAACCTGTCCATCAGTTCTGATGTTCAAAGCAGCACGACCTTTCACCATACGATCTAATTGAATAATGCCGTAATCAAGACCAAGGTCCATATTTAAAGAACTCGAAACAACTCTTTTGCAGCGATAAACGTCTTCCTCTCTGATATCTAGGCCCGCCTTTTTAGTTGAAGGATCAACTTTAAAATCAAAGACCCAGTCATACTCCTCACAGAAGTTTTCTTCAGTAGCACAATGGCCAGCAGTAACCAGAAGATCAGGGGCAATTAGAAAACCACTACACATTCCGGGATTCGGTTGATCAGTAAATCTCTCACCGTCGCAAAAACGAGCTCCGCTCTTTGCCCCATTTCGTGCTTTTTCAGTAAACAAACTTTTTGAGCGATTATTTTTATCAGCAGAAGACAACCAGTCCTGAAGCGTTTTTTGCTTCAACTGAACCATACCGGGACGGAAAAGATTGCGAATGATATCAGTTTTTGCAACTGCTGTAGCCGATGAGCGGGCCAGACGCTGCATAAGCGGAGAGGCCTGATAGACCTCAACTCGGTTATCATCTCCATAGATGACCCGCGCTTGGGCACCGACAGAAAGAAGAACACTGCTTAATACCGCTAATTGAACTGACTTCAGCATCGAAACTCCTAAAACTCGAGATAAAGGATAGTAACCTCTTTTCTGGGACTTATTTGAGCAATCTTGCGCACTGTGTAAAAGTTCTTTAGTTTGACTCTGAGTTAGGAAAAAGAGACAATTTTAAATCGTTTAAAAAGAGGATAACCATGGGAATTTACGTAAATAGAACCCTTAATATGAAGCAGATCGCAGCCATTGGCTTCGACATGGACTACACGCTAGTTCGATATGATTCCGAGGCCTTCGAAGAAATGACTTACAAAGAAATTGTTAAAAAACTTCTCGAGAAAGGCTACCCGGATGCTATTGGTGCTTTGAAATTTAAAATCAACCTGGCCATCAGAGGCCTGGTAATCGATAAGCCACACGGAAACATCTTAAAGCTCAGCACTTACAGTAAAGTGAAGCACGCTTACCACGGTCTTCATGAGATGGATTTTAAGACTCAACAAAAAATCTATCAGAACCTAGTGATTGATCTGAACGATACAGATCGTTACTCAATCGTTGATACAACTTTCTCAATCGCGTACTGCGTTCTATATATGCAGCTTGTAGATATGAAGGATTCTCAACCGGATCTTAATCTTCCAGACTATAAAACTCTTGAGCAAGATTTGATTGAGGCGTTGGATATTTCTCACCGTGATGGTTCTCTCAAGAGTCAGGTGAAAAAAAACGTTAAGAAGTTCATCGTTCATGATGCTGGTATTGTCGAAGCTCTAGAGCGATTCAAACGTCATGGAAAAAAACTTTGGGTCATCACAAACTCTGACTATGAGTACTCGAAGCTTCTGCTGGATTATTCAATCAATCCTTATTTGAAGGAACACAAACACTGGTCAGAACTTTTCAACTTAGTTGTAACTGCTGCAAGTAAGCCACGTTTCTTTACGGATAAAATGCCACTTCTTCAAATCGATCCAGCGACTGGACTCATGAGAAACCACCATGGAAAAATTGAAGACGGTATCTATCAAGGCGGTAACGCGCAAACCATCCAGAAAAACGCTGGCCTATCAGGTGAGCAAATTCTTTATCTTGGTGACCACATTTACGGTGACGTTCTTCAAATTAAAAAAACCTGTAACTGGCGTACGGCCCTGGTTATCGATGAACTTATCTCTGAAGTTGAAGCCCTGGATAAGAGTGCCACGCTTACAGATCAAATCAATGATCTTATGGCAGAAAAAGTTGATCTCGAGCAAAAACTTGATGATCTTTTTGATAAGGAAATCGAGAAAGGAAAAAAACCGGATAAAACGAAAGTTCAAGCGCACTTCAAAAAGATCGAAGGTGTGGATAAGAAAATCGGAAAACTTATTCGTTCGCACTCTCAATTCTTTAACCCGTATTGGGGTGAGACAATGCGTGCGGGTGTTGAGCCAAGCCGCCTGGCTGGTCAGATTGAAAAGTATGCTTGTATCTATATGGCAAAAATCTCTGATTTCACGGACTACTCACCCAGAACTTACTACCGTCCAAGAAAGAAGACGCTTCCTCACGAATTAGCTTAATGAGTTTATGAAGGTTCCAGTAAACGCTGGAACCTTCTTAAATGCTTACTGACAAAGAGTAAGAGTTTCCCCATCCGGCCACGCCATCCAATTCCAATCCATAAGCTCAGGATCACGAGAAGGTGTATAGACCTTGATCCAAGACCAGCCAGAGATAAGTTCTGGCAACTCGGACTCAGCTACATGTGAAGGGATACGACTGCTAGCATTCATTGCTTCCCTATAAGAAATACAAGGGATATCGGCCTTTGCGGCAGTTGTTCCAAGAATTAAAACACCAAGTACCAATAAGTTTTTCATGTTTGCCCCCTTTTAGGTAGGCGCATAATAGGTTCAAATCTATTATAATAAAAATATATAATTTCTATGAGAGCAGACCTTTAAGATATGAAAACAAACCTTCTACACTTGCGATATTTCTACACTGTGGCCAAAGAAGGTAGCTTTACCCGGGCGGCCGAGAAACTAAAAATAGCCCAGCCGGCACTGAGCCGAATGGTTAAGGAACTGGAAGAAAGCTTTGAAAAAGAACTCTTAGTCAGAACCAAGAGACAAGTCACTTTAACGGATCATGGTCGAGCTGCCTGGAAATATGCTCAAGGCATCTTTGATCAGGTTAATGAACTTGAAAAGTTTTTCAGTAAAGAGGACATAACAAGTCTCCCTCCACTTCGTATCGGAACCTCAGATGTTCTTGCCACTCAAGTCTTCCCACAAATCATTACTAAATTTTCAAAGGATGAATCGATTTATCCCTTGGTTCAGATTGGAACCAGTACAGAGATTTTTGACCTCATTGAAAAGAGGACCTTGGATTTTGCGCTACTCTTTCACACTCCATCGACTCGCACGGGCCTGGTGATACGCCCATTTGCAGAAGTCCGGTTTCATCTTGTGATAAATAAGAAGTTTCAGAAGAATGAGGAAACAAGAACTAGCTTCATTGGTTCCCGCGAAGTGGATGAAGTCACTAATAAGAAGTTTCCGACACTTAGCTTATGGAAAGAAGTAGAACCAAAGACCAAGATTAAAATATCGACCAATTCAATTATGGCCCACCTATCGATGGCGAAAGAAGGTCTGGGAATAGCTGTTCTTCCATCATTTTTAATTGAAAAAGAACTGAAACAAGGACAACTAGTTGATTTGCTCCCTAAGGAGCGACTTCACTTTAAGCTTAACCTCGTCACCCACAGAGATTATCCCCCACATCTGGCAGGAGAAAAATTTCTCAACCTACTTCAAAAGGCCATTCCCTAAGAAGCTTGAGAAGCAGCGTGAGTTTTGACCTCAAAACGAGCACCCAGAGGTGAGTTCTGAGTCTCTGCAATAAGATCAAAAGTCACATTCTGATCTAGAATTCGTTTAATCAGATTCTCCAAAGTTTTCTTACGATAAGTATTCAAGAATCTCACTTGCTCATTCGAAGCACTCGCCGCGAATTGTTTCAAATGATATTCCGGGAAGTAACTTACGAGAGTCCGACCGCCTTGGCCTTCAACTTTTAATTGGAAGTCTGTCTGAAAGAATAATTGCTCGTTAGCATATTCATTCAGAACGGCCGCAACGGAACCTAGCTTCATCCATTCGACTTTATAATGATTCCAATAGAGATCATTTTGTCCAACACTGACGATCTCATTAATGGTCTCATCCGAATTTTTTCCAAGCTTGATGAAGTACTCCATCGAATCCAGGAACAATTGAAAGTTAATCAAATTATCAAAGTCGAGGAAGAATTCTGTTTCTAGTCCGGTTGAAGCAATAAAGTCCTTGTGAGCGTCGGGCCCGACTTTTTTCTCCAGATAGAATAAAAATGGATAGATTTCTCGAACCTTGCCGGCCCGGAAATGACGGTACTTCTTAGGAATTTTAAATCCTAGAGAGACCTGATCATTATTAAATTTTACTTTGGAATGTCGGTCGATAATACCGGTTTCCAAAGTTTCAGGGGGAATGGAAGTGAAGCGTGAGAACAAGAACCATTGAGGCGCAGAAGGAATCAACAAGTTATGTTCCATTTTCGAAAGTGCGCTTTGTGAACATCCGATGGCCTGGGCCACATCTGCTTGATTGAACTTTTTAAACTTACGGGCGGCCTTCATCAAGGGCCCGATAGAGTACATCTGCTCATTCATAAAAAATCCGTTTATTATAATTTTATGAGCATTTATTCCAACGCTCTACTACCTCCTCTATTCTCTCTCGCATAAGATTTTGTTGTAAATTAGACGTCACGTGGACAATATCACTGACTGATTTAAAGCCTATGAGACAGCTCGAAATATTAAAGAAATGCAAATTGTACTGAAAACAAAACTCAGGTAATGAAACTTGATAATCTTGAAGTATTTCTTTGAGCTGATTAGTTCTCTCAATCTTCTTCTGGACTTCTTTTTTGTTCCACCAAGGTGCCCAGGAGCGCGCATCCGATTTATCGTACTGACGATCCTTCGTTACTCGCCCCGAAAGAATCCCTTTATCGAAGGTTCCCCAACCCATGGTGAAATAATTTTTCCGTTCATCACCTAGACGAGTGAACGCTTCCTGGTTGAAAAGATTCAGTTCACTTTGAATCACTTCAATCTTGCAGACCTCACGGGCCTTATTTAGTTCATCGAGATTGGTGTTACAAAGACCAATTTTTTTTATCTTCCCCTGATCCTGTGTTTTCTTTAAAACTTCTAGGGTCACACGGATATCAACTTTTGAATCGGGCCAGTGAACCATGTAGATGTCGATCACTTCGCGTTTTAAGCGCTTAAGCGATTCACCCAGCATGCGTTCCGCAACTTTTGGATCATTGGTCATATTGACTCGCATCGATGGATGCCAATCAACGCCACACTTACTCACAATCATGGCCTCTATTGGTAAATAACGTCCTAGACGCTCTTCTGACAAACCAAAGCCGTAGATTGGGGCGGTATCAAAAAGCGTAATTCCGGCCTCCCAGGCGCCTTTTAGAAGCTTTTCTGATTCCCCTTCAGACATTGAACCAAAACCATAGCCTCCGCCTTCACCGCTTACGGATGCTCCCCCGAATGTAATGACGGGTAATGGTGAATTAAAGCCAGGAATGTCCCGGTAGATCATGAAGTCTCCTGTGCCCTTCGTTGACAAAAACGAGTGGCCCCTGCAAAGTGCGGTTATGCATCTTATCACAATGGCACACTTGGGTGAAGCCCAAGGCGTCATCGAAAAATTTAAACTTCAAAGAATTGATTCAGACCTCTTCAAAAACGAAGAGTTGGTTCTTATTTTGACTGGCGAAGGTCCTTTCGAGGCGGCGATTAAAACTTCTCTGATGCTAGGAAAATACCCCATTACCAAAGTCATTAATCTCGGCATTGCCGGGGCCCTGAACTCCGAGCTCAAAGTCGGTGAGATTTATCCCATCAGAACTCACTATCTGGTGCAAGACATGCGTCCCGCCTTTAAAAGTTTTGTGAGTGCCGACAAAGGTGAAGATTGTCTAACGACCTTTGAACGTATCCTTGATAATGAGAAGGCCAAAGCACTTCGAGGGATGGGTGGCATTGTTGATCGTGAGGCCTGGGGCTCAGCTTATGCTGCTAAATCGGCCGGTATTCCATTTGAATCTTATAAACTTATTTCTGATATCGCTGGCACGGTAGGTGCCTGTGAGCTTGTTCGTGATAATGCTTCTGAGTTTTCCATGAAGCTTGCTTTGCACATTAGTAGTGTACTAGGTCAGGAAACTTCAACCGAAGAAATTGTTACTGTGCCAGGCTTTCATTTTACCTTCACCAGCGGCCACCGTTTTAAGACTCTCCTGTCTAAACTTTCCATTAAGTATGAAATATCGACAGAAGAACTCCTGAAAACGTTTAACCTGGATGAAATTCGCGAGAACATCTCTTTCCCGAAAGATCGTTCAAAAGTCTTACTCGAAAAGATGGAGTCAAAGCTCGATCCTTTCCGTGAAACATTAAAGGCGACTAAGGACAAATGGACTTCCCCTTATACGAAAGCGGGCATTTCTATCGAAACGGATCCCAATTGGGAAAACAAAGAAATAACTCTAAAATTCTCAGTGGCGAACGACACTGAACTTAAATCAAAACTAGAAACACTTAATAAACTGTCTCTCGCTCCGTTCTCTCAAATGATGGAAGGAAAACTCGATGTGGAATGAAATCTATGTCGAAGAGGACATAAAGCTTCATCCACGAGTGACATCGATTTTGGGGAAACTCAAAAAAGAACCACTCTATCTAGAGCGCTACGATGATATCTGGGGTCGCTCTAAGAAACCCTATCTTCAAAAAAGAGACTCTCTGAATCTGTTTCTTGCTCGTAAGAAAGGTCAGCTCTTAAAAGAAGCTCCCGATGCTTATGGCAGTTATGGCGAGCCCCACTATTATTTCATCCACGCTTATAACTGCATTTACGAATGCCAGTACTGTTATCTTCAAGGCTATTTCAACACTCCGGACATTGTGCTTTTCATTAATCATGAAGAAATCATGCAGGAGATGGAAGAAGTGCTTAAAAAGCATCCAGGGCAGAAAGTTTGGTTCCACGCTGGAGAATTCTCGGATTCTTTGGCACTCACTCATCTAACCGGTGAACTTGAACTCTATCACGGGTTCTGTGAGAGAAATCCAAATGCCATTATTGAGCTAAGAACAAAATCCGTGAATGTGCGTGAGATTGAGAAACTAAAACCTCTCTCAAACCTCATCGTAAGCTTCTCTCTCTCACCTTCATCTATGGCCAGACGAGTGGACCTTAAAACTCCAAGTGCCGACTCCCGGGTGAAGGCCATGAGTATGTTAAAGTCTCTTGGTTTCCCCATTGCTGCGCACTTTGATCCCATTGTTTACGAAGATAATTTCAAAAAGACCTATACCGAATTATTAAATCAAATGAAGGACCTGAACGGAGATTTAAAATATCTGTCCCTAGGTGTCGTTCGTTTCACAAAAGACGTTTACCGCGAAGTGGAACGCAACTATCCGGACTCGGTCCTTCACACGGGCCCCATGATTAAGAGTTTTGATAATAAGGTCCGCTATCATCGTCCAATGCGTATGTGGCTCATGAACAGTATTAAAGAACTCGCCATCACTCATGGAGTGAAGCCAGAGGCGATTTATCTTTGCATGGAAGAAAATGCTTAAACGACCTGAACTTTTTCAGAATGGTTTTCATAAGACTTATTTCCCCTTGGGAGATGATATTCGCGAACTTGTTCGCAATGAAGACTGGAAAAACCTGGATGGTGCCTTTCAGGAACTAACTAAAGAGAACGGTCGCCTCTTTAACTTCCTAAGAACCTTTCATGACTTTATTAGCATCGAATTCATCATCAGCATCCGTGATGCGGCCAATGAATGGGAAGAAGACGGCATCTGGCATGACGATGGTTCACGCGTTTTCGCTTTCTCACTCTCCCTTTCAGAAGATTCAGATCAAATTGAAGGTGGACGTTTAGGTGTTCGTCAGAAAAACACCGAAGAATTTTTACAAATCCCAACTCCAGAATTTGGCGGGATCATTCTCTTCCTTACTGGCCTCTACGGGTATGAACACAAAATTCACCAAGTGACTAAAGGTCGTCGGATTATTATTGCTGGCTGGTGTTCTTAGCTCCGCCTTCCAAAGTTTATTTTTCAATAACATTACTGGATTTAAGATTAGAGATTCATAATTGAACTTCATTAACCAGTATTAGAGTCTCAACTAGAACAGTATTAAGATAAAGACTATGTACTTCTGTTTAAACACGCAGGAGATAAACATGACGAATAATTTTAGTATTGATGTTCCTTTTGAAAAGCGTCCACCTCGCTTAAAGGAACTTATTAACAATCATGTGATGGGTGACGTTTGGGTAAGGGATACTCCCTTTGGTCCGGTAACAGACTCATTAAAAATTGCTGAAAAATTCGGGATGGAGCATAAGCATGTTTTGCGGGCCATTAAGAAATGTATTGAAGAACTTTCCATTCAGCCCAAATTTGGGCTGAATGAAAACATTATACAAAACAGCTACTTAGCTGGCCCTAAGGATAGGCAGCGTCAAAGCCTAAAATACGATATTACAGAGTTTGGCCTGGCACTTTTACTACTCTACATTAATACTCCCAAGGCCCGACTAATTTCAGCAGATATCTTGTACCGCTTTTTTATTCTCAAAACCTATCTCTCTGGCATGAGTGAAAATCAAATTGGAGCTATACGAGGAAATTATCGGAAGAAAATGAAATAGATTAGGACTGATCTTTCTTGAATTCAAGTTTAGTCTCTTCCGTCGAGTAACGTGAAAAAATTATACGGTACACTTCAGGTGTACCAGTTTGTTACACTCGCTGTGTCGTCCTGGTCAAAACTTCTGTATAACCGGGGCATGAAAGACTTTAAAAACATTCTCCAGCAAGAGTATCTAAGACGTGTGAGTAAAAACCCTCACTACTCTTTAAGGGCCTTTGCTCAACACTTAGATGTTAACCACGCTATTCTTTCAATGGTCCTTTCTGGCAAAAGAAAGGTCACTAAGAATATGGTGATGAAGTTCTCTAATGCTCTAGGCTTGTCTCCTCAAGAAACGAGTAAATACTTAGAAGAGGAAATTTCAGAAGCCGAAAAAAGTTTTTTCCTTCTTCAAAACGATGTCTTCTCCTTCATTTCAGAATGGTACTACGATGCCATTCTTGAACTTACCTTGGTTCCAAAGACCAAAATCGAACCAAAAACAATATCTCAGATTCTGGATATTCCTCTGGTTCAAGCAACCATCGCCCTTGAAACACTTGAGCGCCTAGAACTTCTCAAAAAGAATGATCAAGGTCGTTATGAAATCACTTACAAAAACAGCATCAATTATCTAGATCCCGATACAACTACGAGCGCTCAGAAAAACTATCAAAGGTCCGTTCTGGAAAAATCCCTAGAGGCACTTGAGAATATAGACCGCAAGAAGCGAGACCATACCTCAACTACCATGGCCATAAACTCAAAGGATTTACAAAAGGCCAAGGAACTCATCAAAAAGTTCAGACATGACCTCAATGCTTTTATGCAAAGAGATGAGTCAGATCTCGATGAGGTCTACCAGCTTCAGGTTTCTTTTTTCCCATTAACAATTACAGATTCAAATAGGAGTTCTTATGAAAATTAAAATGTGTGTTCTATTAAGTATGCTCGCCTTTAACGCTTTTGCTGGACAAGACCGTGGAGGTGGAGACATTTGTGAAAACCAAATCAAAATCATACGAGATGATCTTGCCAACTGGATTCAAAAAGATGGCCATAAAAACTTAAAACTAAGTGGCATAGATTCAAATCAATATGCACTAGGCATGCTCGATCAAATAAAACAAGCGAAGATCAAGTGTGTCGGCCAAGGCGATAGCGGATACCCTGTTGAGGTTTACGGCTCCCCTAAAGTATGTCGTTTCGATAAAGGTCTCTTGAAAAGACCAACGATAACTTGTTCTCGTGAAGATTTCATGAAACTTAACGAAACAAACCAATATGTTTTAATCCATCATGAATATGCGGGACTTGCAGGGATCGAATCGCCAAACAAAGATGATTCTCATTACCAAGTTTCAAATCAAATCTCCTCTTACTTAGTTGATATGGTGGTTAAGAGGCTTTCAGTTAAAACAACTTCTCCAGATCAACCTGACTTTTCCCTAATAAGAAAGCGAGTCATAAATACACTCAAGAGTAGGGCCAATGGTTCGCTTACATGTGAACTTAAAGCAGGGGGGATGGTCTGGTCAGAAAGCAGGTCCCAAGAGGATGCTATTGCACATCAAATGGCAAACATCATCAGCATTGCTCCTGAAATTAAAATGAATCATATTGAAGGAAAAGTCTTGCTCACTTTCCGCGGCCCTTGGGCTTCTTATATGAATGATATGTCGGCAATAAATAATCCAGAACACTACGGCAATGAATTTTATGAAGTTACTTTAACCTACTTAGAAGATGAATCGACCTTAGTGCAGGCCACTCAGAAAGAGTATTCTGATGGTCCACATTCAAGTGGTTCCGATTTGAATCCAATTGAAACAATGGAATATAGAGTTGTAGGCATTAGAAGTTGTGATTTTTAATTCCACACTAGAATTTAAGCCTGGCCTTGATAACCAGGCTTAAATTCTATCCTTGCCGGTTAGTGCTCTTAAGGAAACAAATCATTGAATCTGTGCTGAAGCTCATTGGCGGTGAGATCTTCCTCATGGGTCGCAATGATCCAGCGATGGCCAAAGGGATCCTCTAAAAGACCCGATCTGTCCCCATAGAACTGCTTCGAAATAGGCAGAAGAACCTTCGCCCCTTCCTTCACAGCTTCCTCAAAAAAGCCCTCGCAGTCCGGAGTATAAATTTGAATGGTAACAGGCGTGCCATGCAGTTTTAAGGGACCACTCTGGTAAGTGCCCTCTTCAGTCAGCATAATCACAGTATCTTGAATTTTAAACTCAGCGTGGGCAACAATACCATCAGGCTGCTTAAGCTCCATGGTTGTTTCGGCCCCAAAAGCTCTATTATAGAACTCCAGCGCCTTATCCACGTCTTTCACAGTCAGCATGACATTGATGGTTTTGTAACCACTAGGAACGTAATTGGGAATCGATGACAACATAAGCACCTCGCTTAAGGTGTTTCGAATAATCCTGGGATAGAGAGATATCTCTCACCGGTGTCATAACAGAATGTCAGAACTTTACCGGGAGATTTTGCCAATACTTTCTTCACGGCCGCTAATGAAGCACCAGAAGAAATACCAACAAAAATACCTTCTTCTTTCGCTGATCTTTGGGCCATCTCGAAGGCCTCTTCTTTTGTGATCGTAATCACTTGATCAATCACCGAACGATCAAGAATGCTTGGAACAAATCCTGTTCCAATACCCTGAAGTGGATGGGGCCCAGGTTGGCCACCGGACAACACCGCTGAATCCGCTGGTTCAACTGCAATGACTTTTAATTTTGGAAATTTTTCTTTAAGAACTTTACCTACGGCCGTGATGTGTCCACCAGTACCAACACCAGTGACTAAATAATCAAATCCATCCGGGAAATCTTTTAAAATTTCCTGGGCCGTGGTTTCAGCATGAACTTTTACATTATCTTTATTTTCAAACTGCATCGGAATCCATGAATTAGGAGTTGTTCCGAAGAGTTCCTGAGCGCGAGCAATAGAGCCCTTAATGCCTTTCTCTTTTGGCGTGAGTTCAAAAGTTGCGCCATAAGCGGCCATGACTTTTCTACGCTCAACCGACATTGATTCAGGCATCACGAGAATAAGCTTATAACCCTTCACCGCACACACCATCGCAAGCCCAATACCTGTGTTACCAGAAGTTGGCTCAATGATAGTCATACCAGGTTTCAAATCGCCACGCTTTTCAGCTTCAGCGATCATTGAAAGAGCAATCCGGTCCTTGATTGAGGCCCCAGGATTCTGACGTTCTAACTTCATCCATACTTCTGACTGACCGTAGAGACGGTTGATCTTCACGTGTGGTGTGTTGCCGATAACATCGAGAATGGATTGCCCTTTCATAATGAAACTCGCTTATTTTTTTAGTTTGCTTTTAATCTCATCCATCAAAGTGTTCGCTGTACCCATTACTTTCTCAGCGGTCTTTTCAACTTTCGCTTTAAGTTCGTCTTTTGGATACTTAGCTAGAAGCTCTTCAACCTTCTTAGTTGCGTCTTCCTTTGAGATACCAAATTTCTCCTGGATCAGAGAAACCATGGCAACAGCGTTACCTTTTACTTTCTCCAGATCTTTTTCAGAAATTGAGTCCCACTTTCTTTTGGCCTCATGAGAAATATCCTTCCATTTTGATTTAAGGATATCCGTATCGAGATTCATAAAACTTCCTTTGTTATGAACAAGTCTTTCAACCGCCTCGATAATAGCACCAGAATCCACATGGTGCTTAGTGTACAATTCATCAGCAGAGTAAGCTGACTGACCAAATTCGCCCTTAATCGCTAAAGTTTCAACATCAAACTCAAGACCTAAAAGCTTAAGTTGGTGAACCAATTGTGAGCCCATACCACCGATTAATTGGTGATCTTCAACTGTTACAACTTTCGATCCACTCTCAGCGATCCAATTAGCAATTTGCGTAAAATCTGAGTGATTCACAAAACTATGGTTAATGACAGTGGCTTCAATTCCGCGCAATCTTAATTTTTCAGCTGCCTCCATCCCTTTAGCAACCAATGAACCAGATACGATAATTGCAGCATCCGTTCCCTCGGCCAATTTTTGTGGCTTGTGGAGGTCATAGTTAAGACCTTCTTTCATTTCCAGCGCGAAATTCTCACGGCCAATGAAGAAGATATAAGACTCACCATCTTTACCGCACTGACGATCAGTTGCGATCTTTTGAATCGCTTTGAACATATACTCTTCAGCTTCTTTCGCTGAACCAACGTTTACAGTATTTAGATGAGGAATGCTTCCAAGTGCACTTAGATAAGTTAGTGATTGGTGAGAAGCACCGTCGGCCGCATCCTGGAAACCAGTGTGAGAAAATACAGCAATCACTGGAGCTTGAGAAAGAGAGGCCATGATAAGTGGAAGATTACCTTTCGTTACACCGAAAGCGGCGAAAGTATCAACCACAGGAATAAAACCAACCTTACTCATACCAATTGCAGTCGAAACCATGTTCGATTCAGCAACACCCACATCCAGATAGTGATCAGGATATTCAGAGTGAAAGGCCTTAAGACCTGTTGAACCCTGAAGGTCACTTGTGATCGAGAAAACCGGGTAGCCTTCTTTAGCAGCACGAGAAAGTGCCTTCGCTACACCAACTTGAATTTTATCTTTTGGAGTCGATGAACCAGAAGATTTCTTCTCTGGTTTAACAGTTAGTTCATTGGCCCATGTTGTGAACTCAGCTGGAACAGCTTCATCACCCCAGATTTCTTTAATGAAAGCATGAATACCATCATCGTGAGCTTTTAGAGGGAAACCGTGACCGCCAGACGCTGAATCCATCGTCGACTTCACACCATAACCTTTAATTGTTTTAAGCCATACGCATACTGGCTTCGAAGGATCTTTTTTTGCTTTCTCAATTGATTCTTCAATTGTGTGATAAACAGCTTCCAGGTCGTGACCATTTTCAACTTTAACTACGTCCCAACCAAGATCTTTGAAAGAATCAAAAGTTGGCTGCATAGAGAATGAATCTTTATCGATGCGTCCACCAAGTTTTGTGTTGTTATCAGACACAAGCATCACGAATGGATTTAGTTTTCCTTTGCTCGCTAGTCCTGGAATCGCTGTGAAAGCTTCTTTCGCTTCCCCTTCCATTGCAGCACCATCCGATACTGATACAACAGTCACACGATTGTTCTTCGCCACTTTATCTCCGGCCGCTAGACCTTGAGCTTGTGGTAGTGCAGAACCAAGAGGACCGTTAGAAAGAAGAACGCCTTCTGGATAAAGGTGAGATTCACCGTGACCAGTTAGCTTAGAGCCCATAGCGCGGAAACCTTTAAGTGTTTCCATCGTAAGGTCACCGTAACCAAGTACAGTTCTAAGAGCGTAAATACCGTTCTCAGCGTGACCGATATCATTTACGAAGTTGAAATGGTTGTACCAGTCTTTATTCTTGAACATAAGAGCGTGAAGAGCTGTCCAAGTTTCTGTCATGGCAGAAGGTCCACCCCAGTGACAAGCGGCCCCGCCATTTACAGCGGCCAAGTCCATCAGGGCAATTAAAGAACGAGTCGCTTTAGGGTTGGCGAGCACAACTTTCTTCTGCTTTGCGTCCTTAATCGACACAGAATATAGAGGCGATCCAGACGGAGCATCTAATAATTTTGATTTAATATTCAAGGGTTTAAGTGACATGAAAGACCACCTTTGGGGGAATGAGATATGAATGAAAAGAGTATGGAGCAACCCTCAGAGTTAAGTCCACAAGATTCTTCAGTTTTACACTTGCCAAGGTGCTCAAAAGAGCTTAACTTCATAGGACTTTTTTAAAACAGACTATTAGACCAAGGGAAATTTTTATGGCACGTCAATGTGATCTTACTGGTAAAAGCCGTCAGGCAAACCATAAAGTGTCTCACTCAAACATCAAGACACGTACTTTTAAACAGCCTAACCTAAAGACTAAGAAAGTTTTCGATCCTGAATCAGGTCAAACAATCCGTCTTAAACTTGCTACATCTACAATCAAGACTCTTGATAAGATGGGCCTTTCTAAATTCTTACGCAAATACTACAAATAATTGTAGTATATCTTTTACAATAAAAAGCTTCGAGCCCACGAATGTGGGCTCTTTTTTTTTCTATCCAAAACATTCTTCCCTAATAACGTGTAACATCTTTGGCGCAAAAAACTTTGCTTACATATGAGCGAGGCCAGTCAGGCAAATTAAGGGCCCCAGTGCTTGGATAATTTTGTCCTACAAAAACAGAAACATGAGGATCTCTCTGAGCTGTCTGTACTGAGGCATAACCGACATCGAAGCCTTTCAATGAGCAGAAGGTATTTAACACTCCTTTTACAACGGAATTGTTTTCTTCTCTCCAGCCACTGCTATGCCATCCGAGTAAATAGGTGGCCTCGCCAATTGTGATCGTAGGACCATCAAATCCCTGGCAGTCAGAAGGTCTTGTGGAGCAGATTGAAGAGGCAGCAATCTGATCATAAGCACTCACAGTAAAAGACATTGAACCGAGAATCAAAAAAGCCATCACTACTTTCATAAAATCTCCTTTCTCATTAAGAAGAGAGGAAATAGCTCGAATAATTAAAAAAGTATTTGCCGGAAGCACTGAAAGCGCTGAGTTGAATTTGATGAATGCCGGATTGCACATTTTTGATGAAAAAATCAGAATAAAAAAAGGGCCCCGAAGGACCCTCTTTTATCGATCTTAGTAGATTACTTTCACTTCTTTAATCACCGCACCCCACTTCGTCTGACTTGAGTCCGAAGAGAACTCAACAGTCACTGACTGAGTTTCAGTGTAATCAGTTTCGTAGTTTTCACCTTTACCTGAAATCTTCTCAATCACAACACCCTTAGCATCTTTAAGAGTAAGGAAATCATAACCTGATTCAGTGTCATACTTCTCGATCACAAACTTCACGTACTTCGCACCAGGGAAAGTGTAAGTTTTAGAAGTCTTAGTGTTATCAAGGTATGGGTGAGCTGTTTCGAAAACTTCTGAAAGCTGCTCAACTCTCCAATCTCTCTCGTTTGGTCCCTGACGAGGAATACGAGTATCAGTTAGGAAGTTGTAAGCGTTCACACGTCCACCAGCTACAGTTGTTTTACGGTAAGCAGCCGAAGGAGTTGTCGTTGCCATTAGACGGTTACGAAGTTCAAGAACCGGAAGGCGACCTTCTTTAGCGATAAGTAGACCAACAACACCTGAAGTGTGCGGAGTTGCCATTGAAGTACCAGAGAACACTTTATACTCACCATTTGGTGTAGAAGAAAGAATGTTTGAACCTGGAGCTGCAACGTGAACATTTCTCTTACCAGTATTTGAGAATGAAGAAACGATGTCACCAGCAGTGTGAGAAGCAACGCTGATTACGTTGTCCACTTGGTAAGTTGCCGGGTATGAAGGACGAGAATCGTTGTTAGATGAATCGTTACCAGCGGCCGCAACGAAAACGATGCCTTTATCTTTAGCAGCTTTGATTGAATCTTCAAGAGCTTGCGAGAATCCACCGCCGCCCCAAGAGTTACTCATGATATCTACATTCATTTTTGTCGCGTAGTCGATTGCTTCAACAGCGTCGGCCAGGCTTCCTGAACCAGAATCAGAAAGGAACTTTACACCCATAAGTTGAACTTCATCCATCACACCAGCAACACCGATACCGTTGTTGTGTTCAGCACCGATAGTACCAGCACAGTGAGTACCGTGAGCATTACCATCCATTGGATTACCGTTGTTACCTTCAGCGTTCCAACCGTGAATATCATCGATGTAACCGTTGTTATCATCATCAATTCCGTTACCTGGAATTTCTTTTGAGTTTACCCACATTTGGTTTTTAAGATCCGGGTGATTGTAGTCGATACCAGTATCGATTACTGCAACTACCACACGCTTCGAACCTTTTGTGATTCCCCAAGCTTGTTCAGCCGCAACGTCTGCACCTTGAACGTTTACATTCGGAGATGTGTTGCCGTTTCTGTCCGGCTCGTTTGAACCAGTATTGTTAAGACCCCAAAGCTTTCCGTAGAGAGGATCACGAGGAGCTGAAGCCGAGAAAGCTTCACGAACTGTACCAGCAAGCATGCCTTCTACAGTTTGAACGTTATCAATTGCTTTATAGATGAAGTTTGGCTCAGCGAAAGTTACTTCAGGAAGTGACTTAAGATCTGAGATCAAAGAAGCAGTCGACTTAGCATTGCTTTTTACAAGCACGTATTGGCCAGCTACTGTATTTAGTTGTTTTTTTACTTCTGCGCCCATAAGGGACTTCTTGGCCAGGAACTTACCCATGAAACCAGGCTTAACTTTTACTAGCACTTCACCCGGAACGTGTGGAATTTCCGTTGATTGAGTACCTTTTGCGAAAGCACCTGTAGATAAAACAGCGAGACCTAATACCGAAACAAACGTCGTTTTTTTCATTCGCACTCCTAGCTCATAAAAAATTTCTCTATCTTTAAATTGTAGGTGCTTCCGAGTTTTTTACATGGGAGGTAAAAAAGGCTTACGCAACCGGTCAATTAAGAGCGCCCCGGTCGGATACAATTTCCTCTCTTCTCAAAATTACAAAGTCTGTCACAATAGATGTGAGAGGGAAAAAGTCACATGATTTTCAATAAAAGCGGTCATCCGGTAGAAGTTAAAAAAATTTCAATTCGCCTATGGAGCCTTCGTGATGAAATCGAAGCGGCCCTAGGACGTAGAATGAAAGAATGTGAGGCCGCGGGTGTTCCTCTTTATATCGAAGACATCAAAAAGTTTTATAATCTAAATGCCCCATCTTCCCCTGATAACGTTTTCCAACTGAAGCCAAAAGAATCAGATGCTGATGGTATGGCGTCACTTATGGAATCAGTGGCAGAAGACGCTAAAGAAGACGAGGCCAAGGCAGACTCCCCTGAGGCGGCCAATACGCTTAACGAAGCGGAAGAAATCATTGCTGAGCAAACCATGCAGGGCCATGAAACGAAGAAGCCAAATCCTATTCTAGAACGCCCGTATCAGCGTCAAGCACCGGACCTTAACAAGGTCTCTTATGGCTTCGTTCTTCTCTCAGATATCAATATGGACAGTATCTTGAGCTTTACCAAGGACAAGTTCCTTCAAGGTCAGTCAGTGGTTGTAGAGTTCCTTATCCCTCAGAACTTTATGATGACGGCGGATGTGACCTATTGCCATCACTACGCCATGAGAAGCCGAATCATTAGCTCAACTAAGCCGGATTATCGTCTTCAATGTAAGTTTTCTTACTCAATCCCTGGCGAGAGAGAAAACCTTAGAAACTTCTTAAAGTCGATTGAGCCAACAATCACTGACAAGAAATCTAAGAAAGAAGATGATTCCCTTGGAATTTAATCTCAGCGTATAATGTTCCCATGAAAGCATTACTTCGCCCGTCGCTATCCACGTTCCTCGTGGCCTTTTTCTTTTTGATTCTTTTATTTCTGGGACTATTCGCAGAAGTATTTGAATCCCAAACTCCTGAAGTGGACATCGCTCAGATTTATGCGAACCCGGTGCCTGTCAATGAACTCCAAAGTTTGAAGACTCTGAAGCTTTCCAATAAGCACGGATCTTTTCTGTTCGAGAACACAGACCCCCAAGGTAACCTCGCGGGCCCTTGGCAGATGCTTGAACCACAGGCCCTTCGCGTGAAAGGTGATGTGGTTGCAAAGATCATTGATGCGCTTAATGTGATTCGTGTTCGTAACTTTCACCGTCTTGAGCCAATTAACATCACGAGTTTTTCTCTGGATAATCCAACCCTGACTCTCCTATTCACGAATACTCGTGATAAATCTTTCGAAATTAAAATGGGTCTTATTAACCCGATTGATAACTCGGCCTATCTTTCACTCTCGTCACAAGATCAGATTTATCAGATTGATCCAATTGAAATGACTCTTGAGAGTTACGATCTGGCCCAATTAGTTGAATCAAAAGTATTCGCCGTGAATCTTGATTCACTCGCTTCGCTTGAAGTGTATGGGAACAATACTTTGGATCTGAAGCTCCTTAAAAAAGATGATCAATGGGTAGATCAGAGTGGCGTAGTTCTGGCGGAAGCAAAAGTTAAGCGCTTCTTTGAACGCTTAGAAGACATGAAGAGTTTCTCGATTCTAGATAAGTTAAATACAGACCAACAAATCTTCATGGAAAAGGTCATGGCCACCCCGGAATTCAGTTTAAAACTGATTTCGGCCTCAGGTGTGCGTACTTATATCATTGCTCCGATTAAAGGCCAGATTCCAGGCATGAACGTGGTTAAGAGCGATACTTATGCTTTATCGACGGATGAGAAACAGTCATTTGTTTTGATTGATAAAGATCAGCTGCGGATGCTATCGACGAAAAGTTCTGAGCTTAAATAAAATAAAAAAAGGGACCCTAGAGTCCCTTTTTTTATGAAATCTTTCTTTCGAAAATTACTTAATTTCTTTGTGTAGAGTGTGACGACGAAGATTTGAGTTATACTTCATTTTCTCAAGACGCTCTGGAGTCGTCTTTTTGTTTTTTGTTGTAGTATAACGAGAAGGTGAAGCACCTTCTTTTCTAGCTTCCGTACATTCTAAAGTAACAATAACTCGTGGTCCCTTAGCCATAATATCCTCGCAATGGTAATCATTTACTTAAAAGTCCACACACTATAGACTACCCGTAAGTGCTTGACAAGTATTAGTTGATGGAGAGAGTCGGATGCAATGCGTAAATATCGAAAATTGGACATATACACGTTATGAGAAAGGTAATTTCATGGCGATGATCAGTTTCGGGGCCAATCCAGAAAGCATGGCCGATGATCGTTTGGAATATTATGTGACCGTGCTGGAGAACGAAGAAAAAGAGGTTTTCCAGGAAACGTTTGATTCCCTATCAGATGCTTGTTTCTACCTGAATGAAAATTACAGCGATTGGACCTTCGAAGACCAGACGGCTACAAAATCTGGTTGCTCGACCTGTGCTGCTCACTAAAATCCGGAAAGTATTTCTGAATCTGATCTTCTGAAAGAAGACCCTTCATCGTAGCAGGAGAAAATTTCGCTCCTGTTTCTTCGATGATCCCCTTACGAATAGATTTCACTCCCTCTGACGTTTCTAAATCAAAGAGCGGAGTTTCACCCCACAACCATTCCCAACTTCTTAGCATATTAAAACTCGCCTGAAGCTCAGGAAGAGATAAGAGACTTCCATCTAACTCAATGGCAACAGTGCGAAGATCATGGGCCACAAGCTCAATTACGTCCTGAATTTCCACTCCCGGGTGACGCTGCTGCAGACTAATAACTTTTGAACGAACTGAAGCAATCGATTTGGTATTTTTAGGCACCATTGTTTGCTTCAAACTCTCTTCGAGTTTATTTAAATCAGAACTTACAAGAAATGTACCGTGGTGAAATGAGGCCTCACGAGTCTGCTTATAAGCAGACCCAGAGATCTTCTTCCACTCACCATTTTCATCCTGAAGCCATAAATCATTTCGAGGTGAAATCTGAAGTTCAATGCCTGCTTTGGCAAAGGCACCTTTTAAAATTTCAGCGTGCTTCTTTCGATCAATCATCCCTTCCGGAACGATGAAGCTAAAATTTAAATTCCCTTCGTCATGAAAAACGCAGCCGCCGCCACTTTGACGTCTCACCATCCAAATATCATTTTTCACCAGATACGGAAGGTTACATTCCACCCATGGATTCTGAAAGCGGCCAAGCACAACGCTTGGACGATTCACATAGAAAAATAACAACGGAAGATCCGCTCCCCCACGCAGGAAATGATCCTCTAGTGCGAGATTGATAAAGGGATTATTAAAGGGCGAAGTGAAGACTTTTATCATGAGGCCATGATAAGCTTTTCCCCATGAAAGAACAATCAATGAGCGTCATCTTGCCGGCACTTCCTATCGTGGGAACGCTTAAACTCACAAGCTTTGACGGCAAAACCTTGAGTTCCATCCACGTGGTAGAACCTTCGGTCCCGGGTGAAAGAAACATCTTCTTTGAAGACTGCTTTCAAAAACTTCTTTCTTATCTAGAGGGTAAATCCGACTCCCTTGATATCCCGACTGATCTCTCCCAAGTTTCCCCTTTTCATCTAGAGGTTTTAAACGCCATGATAGAGATTCCCTTTGGTCAGGTCGCCTCTTACCGCGATCTAGCTGTTAAAATGAATTCTCGCGCGTTTCAGGCCATCGGAACTGCCTGTGGGAGAAATCCTCTGATGCTGATTTATCCATGTCACCGAGTTGTTGGTTCTAAAGATCTGGGCGGCTTTGCCCATGGTCTGGAAATGAAAAAAGCGCTCCTAAAGTTAGAGAGCGCTTTGTAGTTTTTATTCTTTGTTCTTTTTTCCAATGAAGCATGGATGACCAAAGAGACATTTTGCATTGATGTTCTTTGCCACTTCTGGTGGAACCATTGCTTCCCAGCCTGGCTCATTATTCACAACCATCTGAAGAACTTTTGATGAGTAGATATGAAGAATGTCTTTATTGTAATTGGCAACATCATCGATCTGTTTCATCGCTTTGATGTGAGCGAACAAGTGATCAAACTGCGTTGGAACTTTTAAGTTCGCGAGCGTTTCAATGGCACCTTGCTCAGACTTGTATGGATAAATATAAACCTTTACGTTATGACGGAAAAGCTGGCCCAAGGCCGCTAAGATTCCACCTTCAACGTTGGCGTATTCTTCAGTGAAGATCTGCTGGAAGTTATAAATACCAAGTACCAGACCTAAGTGAGGAACGTTAAATTTTGCGAAGTAGTTGGCAAGTTTGTAGTACTGAGGATAGTTCGTGATTAACACTTTCTGTCCCATGGCACACATAAGATCCACACGGGCGAGGAAATCCTCTTTCGTGATATCGCCATCATCAGCTTTAAGAGTTGAAATGGTGATTTCAGAAATCGTCACCACATCTTCAACTTTCTTACCATGATCTTTCGCAAAATTGGCCACACCGGTTTTGATCATATCCATACTTACAAGTGTAGGTGGACGGTATGAACCACGGACCACGAGAACGTCTTTCTTATAAAGAACATCATTGGCCAGAACCACTTCTCCCTGCTCATCAAACATGATGGCGTGAGTGTAACCTTCTTTTAGAAGTTGAAGGTTCATCAGGCGGTTATCAATTTCTTTAAAGACTTTTCCACCAAAACGAATGAAGTTAACTTCAATTCGAGAAGTATCAAGGTGATCCATGAGTGAACGAATAAAACACTCTGGATCGTGAGATAAAAACATTGAAGCGTAAGCAAGGTTCAGCCCCATGATCCCAAGAGCATCTTGTTGTAGAAGATTCTGAGGATCAAGCATACGCACGTGAATCACAACATCACTTACTTCCGAACCTGGAGCATCTTGAAAACGCATCCCAAGCCAACCGTGGGCCTCATTAGTTCTTTGGAAATTAAGTGCAGCGACTGTATTCGCGAAAACGAAGAACTGGTGATTCTTACCGCGAGTCTCTCCTAAGCGTTCTTCCAGAAGTTGAAACTCTTTATCGAGCATTCTTAGAAGTCTGGTTTGAGAAACATAACGACCTGACGGTTCTTTTCCATAGATCGAATCTGAGAAAGTCATGTCATAGGCAGAAATGGTTTTTGCGATTGAACCACTTGATCCACCGGCCTGAAAAAAATGTCGGGCAACTTCCTGTCCGGCGCCAATTTCAGCAAATGTTCCGTAAAACCTTTTTGCTAGATTGATTTTAAGTGCTTTCTGCCTAAGCGAGAGTATAGCTTCCATGATGGTTAGTTTCCCTTAAGAACCTGAAATTGTTGATTTCCCGTGGAATTGTATCACCAATTGTCTGTCTTTGAGGAGAAAAAACAGTAACTCCGGGCATCATTTTCCAGAGGGAAATGCCGATAAATCCATCAAGGAGTACTTTATGGAATACCTTATCTTTTCTGCGGCATTATTTTTGGTAACGGCCACTGTTTTGACTCTTAAAACCCGTGAACCGGCGATGAAGCTTGTGAGAATCGAGAAGCCTAAGAAATAGGCCCCTCGATCTAGAATTTTTTATTGGGCAAGATACTTAGAAACCACCTCAAAAGTATCACGAGACGGTTTGTTATCCATGATTGTCTTCAAAGCCGCCTTCATTTCTGTCTGACGTTTAGAATCCAATTTATTAATCAATGAAAACGCGCCTGCAGCTCGAGATGCCACTTGAGGGTTGAAACCATCAATGTGACAAATTCTTTGGGCCACAAAGCGGTAAGCGGCGCCGTTATCATCATGGAAAGCATGAAGATTGTTTTTAGCAAATTGAAGATAAAGAGATCTTAGATAGTTCGGAACTTGCTTCTGGAAAAGCACGTTCTTCTCTAATTTCTCAATGCGCTCAAGAGCAAATTTCTTCGGAGAATATGCGGCCAGAGAGCTAAACCACTTAAGCATCACAAGTGAGTCGTGCTTCCACTTCTGATAGAACTTTTGAATTGAATCATGCTCAAGCTCTACGCCGCTTGCGATATAAAGTTGTAGAGCGTGGATTTCTTCCGTCATGTTAGTAGCATTACCGTAGTGCTTATCAAGGGCCTCCATACCGGCCTTCGTTTCAGAGGCAACAAGATATGTGAGACATTGATTTTTTAATGCTCTTTCACCAAATGCTTTTGGAGTAAGCTCAAACTTGCTCACTTTTGAAAGACGCTCATGCTCCTTTAGGAACCAATCCTGGAATTCAAGACCAAGTTTCTTACGAAGATGACCGTGAACAGTATGAATGGCATCAAAGTCCGGCTGAATCATTTCTTGAGAAAGACCATTTTCAGTCGGTAGATCTAGAAGATATGACTTAAACGACAGATCAATGCTTTCATCTTTTAGAAGATTCTGGAACGCTGATTTAAACTCTGAAGTTAAATCAGGATTAAGTTTTCCATTCGCTTTGAAATAATAGAACTCGGCCTTAAATACGTGATCATAAATCTTTTGAGTCGCCTCATAACGGCAATAAGGATCTTTATTGAAACTCATGAGTTCAATCAGGTCTGCCACTTCATATGGATACTCAACAATAACTGGAGCTGAGAAACCCAAGTTAAGTGATGGAGTGACGTCGCCATTTACTTTGAAACGGAAAGTCTCTTTTAGGTTTTTAAGCTCTAAAAGATGCTCTTCTTCTTTCTTAGTTGTTTTATCAAGAAGACCAATCTTAAACGGCATTAGAAGAACGTTATTATCCTCAACCTTCACCGTCGGAAGTGGGTACTTCTGCTCGATATCCAGAACGAATTCATTGCCTTCTTTTCTCGAAGTCACTTTCAACGTTGGAGTGCCGGGACGTGAGTACCAGTTTCTGAACTGAGATAGATCCTTTCCACTTGCCACTTCCATAGCGTGTACAAAGTCTTCCGTCGTTACGGCCTGACCGTCGAAGAGCTCGAAATACTTATCCATCCCCTTACGGAACTTTTCTTTTCCGATCAGGGTGTGAATCATACGAATCACTTCCGCACCTTTTTCATAAACAGTGCGAGTGTAGAAGTTATTAATTTCAATATAGCTCGATGGACGAATCGGGTGACTTAAAGGACCCGCATCTTCCGCAAACTGTGAGTCTTTTAGAAGACGAACATCTTCCAGGCGTTTAACAGCACGTGAAAGCATGTCAGAAGAAAATTCCTGATCACGGAATACAGTCAGACCTTCTTTCAGCGTTAGCTGGAACCAGTCACGACAAGTCACACGGTTACCAGTCCAGTTATGGAAATATTCGTGACCAATCACTCCTTGAACGCCCTGGAAGTCGTGGTCAGTTGCACTTTTCTCATCGGCCAGTGTGTAAGTCGAATTGAAGATATTGAGGCCCTTGTTTTCCATGGCGCCCATGTTGAATGAATCAACCGCAACGATCATGTAAATATCAAGGTCATACTCTAAACCAAATGTTTCCTCGTCCCACTTCATACTCTGTTTAAGAGAGTTCATGGCGTGAGGAGTTTTCCCTAAATTGCCTTTATCAACGTAGATCTCAAGATCGATCTTGCGGCCTTTCATCGTTGTGAAAGTATCACGTGCCACATCGAACTCGCCGGCCACCATCGCAAAAAGGTAACTTGGTTTTCTGAATGGATCTTGCCACTGGGCCCAGTGACGTCCACCAGGAAGATCACCACTACCAATGCGGTTACCGTTAGAAAGAAGCGAAGGATATTGCTTCTTATCAGCGATCATTTTTGTTGTATATTTCGCCATCACATCCGGACGGTCGATGAAATAAGTAATACGGCGGAAACCTTCCGGCTCACATTGCGTACAAAGCTGAGGGCATGACTGGTAAAAACCTTCCAGGGCCTTGTTCTCGGCCGGATTGATTTTGTTTTGAATCTCAAGTGTGAATTCATCGTGAGTCACATTCAGGATCACAAGCTTGTCACTAGAAACCTGAAAACGATCATTCGGAAGAACTTCCCCGTTAAACTTAAGGCCCACAAGCTCCATGCCCTCGCCGTTCAGTTCCAGATTTAATTTTTGTCCAACTGAATCCTTGTGTTTCTCAATTCTCATCACTGAGGTCACCATCGAGTGATCAGCGTGAATATCAACCGTAAGATCAATCGTATCGATCGTGAATGGTGAAGGTCTGTAGTCTTTTAAGTAGATTGTCTTAGGTTGTTGCATGGATTTCCTCCAGAGTAATTTCGTAACCAGTGTGAGAGCGCACGTTGAGTACACCTGTATCAAAAATAAGATATTGCCCTTTGATTCCCATCAAGCGGCCAGTGACCTCATTCGTTTTATCCAGATTGAATGAATTCACTTTTTCAGGGTATTTCTCAACTGGATATTTGAACTTATAAATTTCTTGATCAAGTACAGTGACGTCGAAATGTTTTAAATCTTCCGCCACTTCTTTTAAAAGCTTGTCTCGCCATTCTTTCAAATCAATTGAATCAGGCTCGCCTTTAAGCATCTTTCGCCAGTCAGTCTTATCATTAATGTGCTTCTTGAACAGCACTTCCACCTGACCTGAAACAAATCTATTCTTAACTTCTAAAATTGGCAGTGCTTCACTGGCCCCTTGATCCATCCAACGAATAGGAACTTGAGTCTTACGAGTGATACCAACCTTTAAACCTGATGAATTGGCCAAATACACAATATGGTTTTTGAAACAGTTTTCTTCGCCCCATTGTGGTTCGCGACAAGTGCCTTTATCAAAGTGACAAAGTTCTGGCTTCAATATGCACAAATCGCATGACGCTAATTTCATCGTGCAGGGATAGCAGTGCCCTTCTGCATAAGATTTCTTGGTTTTTTTGCCGCAGTTCTCACAAATAATATTACCGGAGTAAGTTAAGCGGAGATCTTTACCAACAGCTTGGTTGAGGTCAAAACGCACCTCGCGGAGTTGCAATCCATAACTTACGACATCATCATGTCGCGTTTCCATTTTAGAGAGTGTACCTGTCAATTTCATGGGCCGAATTATCTAACAAATTGATGCATCTGTCTTAGAAATTTCTACCGACATTGCATTCGGAATATTTTGCACAATAATATTACCAAATGAGTTTTTAACTCAGTAAACCAACAAGGACGGTAAAATGAAAAAGTGGATGCTTTCACTTAAAGCGATGATTCTCATGCTCGCTATCGTGTTGACTCCAAGCTGCGGCCAGCAAACTGGCGGCGTGCCTGAGATCAACGGCGTTAAGGGCCCAATCTTTAACGTAGTCGATGGTCAAATTCTTATGACTTTCAAATTTTTAAACATGCAGGTTGATGCAGGTTTAAAGGCCCCAATTCCTAAGACACAACGTTCATTCTTTGAATTCGCACCAAACGTTATCGACGGTGGTATGATTCTAGCTCTATACCTAGACGTTGCTGATCTTGAAGCAATCAACATCGGCCTTGGCGATGGTAACTACCTTCCAGACGGCCGTGCTGTTCCAGGTATCCCAGGTGGTAAACTTGAGAACTCACTTCGTATCGATACGGCTTTCCACGATATGTCGTTCTATTACCACAAAGAACTATTCGGTGTTTGGATCCCAGTTGGATTTGAAACTGCTGGTATCTCTGGTTACTGGAACTTCAACGTTAACAACAAGCAAGCTGGTTTCCTAGGTCTTGTTGGTAATGACGAAGTACGTGGCTATAAAGCTGGTGCGATCGTTCTTCTTCGTATGGCAGCTCTTAAGGACAAACAACTTAAGCGTCTGATCAATCTTTCGAAGATGAACCCTCATCTTACTTACTAATTCCAGTTAGTTAGGGCCTCGCAAGAGGCCCTTTTCATGTAAAGTTTTCCCGAAATCTCCTTTTGTTCCCGCCTGCTCCAAAACCCCTAGTAAACTCCGATTTATGAAATCTTATTGGCTGGCCACAAGCTGTCTCGTGCTGTCCCTTCTCGCTTCATGTGGGAAAAAGGAACATGAAGACAAAGGCAATAACGACATTTCCACCCAGCCAACCGAGGCCGAGGTTTCTTTCTACGCTCAGAAAGAAATGAGACGTGCGGTAGTTGAGGACGATCTTCCGGCCCTGAGAAGGGTGCTGATGGAAAATAGCTTCATTAATTTGAATGAGATTCTCTTTGATGGGGAAACCTATCTCACTCTCGCCATTAAATATAACTTTAACCAAATCAGAAACTTCCTGATTGAGAAAGGCGCTGACGTTAACAAGGCCAATATCAATAAAGAAACTCCGCTGATGGTGGCGATTGCAAAGGGCCGCTCAAATTCAGTGAGAGTTTTATTAGATTTAAAAGTTGATCTGAATAAGAAAAATGCAGAAGGTGATACGGCCCTGATTGTTGCTATTAAGAATCTGGATGAAGATTCGGCCAATCTTCTTATCAATCAAGGTGCTAGCTTAACAATTCCGGATAAACTGGATCGCAGTCCTCTTCGAATCGCCGAAGAAAATCAGATGACGAGAATCGCTGAACTCATTCAGACTTATTTGAAAGTGGAAGTAGGGGCCCCGGATCTGGCGAGCTATAGAAGTGTTTTGGGCCAGGCCGATTACACTATGGTGAAGAAGCTTAACCAATTATTTCCAACTCTCCTGAAGAGTTATGATAACTGTAATCCTCTTAGCATTCTGGTTGATTCTCGAGATGAAAACAAGGCCATCTTAACCGCAGAATATCTTTTAAATGAAAACCTTTCTGATATCGATGGACCTAAAGATGCTGAGATCACACCTCTGATTAAATCAACGGTGTTAAAAAAACAGAAATTTGTAGACTTGTATTTAAGTCACAATGCCAATCCTCATCTATGGGACAAAGACGGAAAGTCGGCCCTCATTCATGCCATTGAACTTAATAGTTTGCCACTCGTGAAGTCGCTGATTAAGTTCTCCGCCGCCGAGAAATACACTTTCAGAAAAGACGGTAAGAAAGTCACCATCAGTGCTTGTGCCACCGCTAAAGAAATGGCGAAAAAGCTTCGTTCAAGCGAAGAAAAAGAAATTAACAGCAAGATTCAAGGCGAATTAGATTGCGGCTTTTTGAGCTGGCTTTTCTAAGCGGAAAACTGGAATCAATAAAAGAAGTCCAGGCACTGCTACCAACGTACAAACCACAAAGAACATTTCCCAACCCATCTGCTTTGCCATCCATCCTGTCGGACTGGCGAGGATTACGCGAGGAATGCCCATGAGGGCCGTGAGAAGCGCATATTGAGTGGCAGTGAACTGCTTATTGGTCAAAGAGGCCATATAAGCTGAATACGCGGCAGTTCCCATACCAGAAGCAAGGTTTTCAAACGCAATGATGAGGGCCAATGACATGAATGTCACAGGCATGGCCGGAAGAGCAGCAAAACCAAGAGTTGATACGGCCTGAAGAATACCGAAAGTGATCAAAGAGTAGCGCATGTTCATTCTAAGCATCATGGTTCCACCCAAGATTCCACCTAGAATTGTTGCAACCATACCGAAGGTCTTCGCCACAGTTCCGATATCAGTTTTTGAATAGCCGATATCCAGAATAAACGGAGTCGTCATATTCGAGGCCATGCTATCGCCCACTTTATACATCAGAATAAAGAGAAGCATGATCCAAGCACCCTTACGAGTGAAAAAATCCTTTAAAGGTCCCACAACTGCGGCCTTAAGATTGGCCGGAATTGGAATGTGATGATTTTCTTTAGGGGCCAGAAATGTGAAGAGAATCGCCGGCGCCATAAACACCGCAAGCCACATATACACATCTTTCCAAGGAATAGTGTCCGCGAGAATCAGAGCAAGGGCACCTGAAACCAGCATCGCTAAACGGTAACCTGTAATATAAAGAGATGAACCTAGTCCCAGTTCTTCATCAGGCAGAATTTCTCTTCTATAAGCATCAAGCACAACGTCCTGAGAGGCCGAGAAAAAGGCAATGAGGAATGCCCAAACACAAACGAGGTTGATATCAGTTTTAGGATTTGTAAGAGATAAACCAAGAATACAAAGAACCAGCATTACCTGGAACAAAAGCATCCACCCCTTTCGTCGAGAAAGAAATGGAAGTTTGTAACGGTCCAGGAGTGGCGCCCATAGAAATTTGAAAACATAGGGAAGGCCAAGAAGTGACACGAGACCAATGGCCGTCAGGTCAACACCTTCATCTGTCATCCACGCCTGCAACGTCGAACCAATGAGAAGAAGCGGAAGTCCCGCGCTATAACCAATAAGAAGCATGGATAGCATGCGGGTACTAAAAATCTTCTTCACAGTTTCAATCATAGGTATGTCGTCTCGTGATAGTGGAAAGCGTTCTTACCTAGGATATTCTCCGCGGTTTTCTTCTTGAAAACACCTTTTTTAAATTCGATCTTTTTGATCGCCTGTCCGAGTGCATGGGCCAGACCCGGAGGAACTGCATTTCCGATCTGACGGAACATGGCCGTCTGAGAACCGTGGAAAATGAAGTCATTCGGGAAACTCTGACATGCGGCCGCTTCACGTGGAGTGAGGTAGCGAGCTTCAGTCGGGTGGAAATAAGTTGTTCTCGCTGTAAGGATCGTTGGCGATGGCTCATTCAGCGGAAGACGCTGAAGACGAGTCTGACGGAAACGCTTTTCACGAAGAGTGTTCCAATCAATGCCGTAACGAAGTTTTTTTGGAAGATAGTTCAGTTCATCTTCCTGGTAACGAATCCCTTTTCCGGCCGGAATAAATTTCAGGCGTTCACGGTCTTCGACTTTTTTAATCTGAGCGGCCTTCACATCGTGATTATAGATCTGGCCATTTTTAGCTTTTAAGTTTTTGAACACTTCAGAAACCGTGCGAACTTTTTGTTTTGAACGCTTACCGTGAGTCACTTCAGGGAAAACACACTCTCCCCCTTTTACACCCATGATAATGGCGCGACGACGCTTTTCAGGCACACCAAATTCTTCAGCTGAAAGAACACGGGCATCCATGTTGTAGCCGAGCTTCTCAAAATATTGGAAAATTTTAGCAAGAATCGGTTGGTTCTTCTTGGCCACAAGACCAGTCACGTTTTCAAATAGAATAACTTTCGGCTGAGTTACTTTAACGATACGTACGAACTCTTTAAAAAGTTGGTTACGCTCATCCTCTACCTGGCCACGACCAACAGTCGAGAAACCCTGACAAGGAGGTCCACCAACAACCATATCAACTTTCTGACCTTTCAGAAGCTCAGTTAACTTTTTCTCTGAAAGTTTTTTAATGTCTCCCAAATAAACTGCTGCTTCGTGATGGTTTGCCGCAAAACTTTGAATCGCCTCTTTATTTGCATCAACGCCCAATAAACAACGGTGACCCGCCATTTCTAGACCGCAAGAGAGTCCGCCGCAACCAGAGAATAGATCGATAAAATTAAATGATTTAGTTTGTGTTTTCATTCTTTAATATTAGTTAGAACTTATTCGGAGTGTCTATCAGTTTTATAGCTCAAACTTTTGCATGATATTTCGAGCAAAGGTAGGTGCTCTTGTGGTGCATTTTTCACTCTTAAAACCAATTTTTTTTATGCTAAAATTCCCATAAAGATTTTTATCAAATTAAGAACAATTTTTTTTAACAAAGGGCTTGAATATGAAAAGACGTGAATTTTTAAAAACATCTCTATTTTTCGCCGCTGTTTCAACTGTAGTTGGAAAAGCTGCTGGTCTTCTTAACGACGCAGTTGCCGCAGGTACATTCGTTACAGCTGGTAAACTTGGTTATAAAGAAGTTTCTCCACAAGCTAAGAACGGCAAACAGTGTTCAACTTGTAAGCACTATAAAGCTGGCGCTGCAGGCGTGGGCGAATGTACTCTTCCAGCAATGAAAAATGCTATGAAGACTCCAACAGCTCCAATGGTAAAAGAAGGCGCTTACTGTAATATGTGGGCCAAAAAAGCTTAATTTAGATCTCAATAAAGCTTCATAAGAAGGCCCACTTCGGTGGGCCTTTTTTTATTTCGCCGGGTCAATTTCAAGCACTTAGGCAATCCGTCAAAAATTTGTCAGAAGATGTTAGTTTTCAATCTGTTCTTACTTTGGAATAAATGCCCCCGTTCAACGCACCTTTCCTCATAGGAGATGGAATGAAAAATCTAATCGCTTTGGCCTCGCTTCTGGCCCTTTCTCAAGCCTTCGCAGCTAATCAGAGTATCGAAGTTGTTTACGGCCCAGATAACCGACAGGATATCTATCAGGTTAGAAATCAGCTTCATCTTCAGCTTGCGCAAGCAACTGCCGGCATGATCGATGTTCGTCAGTTCCAAAAATCATCTAAACCAAACTTCTTCGACCTTGTAGGGACACAATCTCTAGAGCGCGCGATGAATATCTGTCCTTCAGAATCATTCTCTCAGCAGCCAATCGCTCCGAACTGTTCGGGCTTCCTGGTTTCTCCTGATACTTTGATCACTGCAGGTCACTGTTACAAATCATTCTCTACGCCAGAGAACGTTTGTAGAGGTTTCGCATGGGTGTTCGGCTACGATATGAAGTCGCCGACTGCTAACCCTACAAAAGATATCTCAGTAACAAACATCTATACTTGTAAGTCAGTAGTTGCTGCTGAACTTAATCAGACTCTAGACTACGCGATCATTAAGCTAGACCGTCCAGTTACTGGCCGCACTCCACTTAAGTTCCGTACAACTGGGAAAATCGCCAACAACGCTCAGCTTGTTGTTATCGGTCACCCAACTGGTCTACCAACTAAGGTTTCTCCAGGTGCTAAAGTTACAAGAAATACAGACTCAACAAAGTTCTCTACTAACCTGGATACTTTCCAAGGTAACTCTGGTTCAGCGGTATTCGATGCCAACACTGGTATGCTTGAAGGTATCCTGATCCAAGGTAGAACTGATTACCACCCAAGCAAAGAATCTGATCCTCGCAGCTGTTTAGTTGTAAACAAGTGTGACGAAAACATTCAAAACTGTGCTTTCGTAGGTAATGACAATCTTGGTGGTGTTCAATGGGGTGAAGTGGTTCTAAGAATTACGGCCCTTACTTCAAAAATCAAACAAGCTCAATTAACTAAGTAATCTCTAAAGGCCTCACTTCGGTGGGGCCTTTTTTTTTAGTCTTTAATAATCGCTCGCACATTCTCTACCGCCATTTCAACCAAGATCGTTTTCTGACGGGAAGTCTCGCCTTGAGTGAGATGGACACTTCGTTTAGGTATCTCCAAAGTCTCCGCAATAAATTCAATGAGGGCCTCATTCGCCTCACCATCAACAGGCGGAGCCTTGATTTTAACTTTTAATCTGTCGCCGTGTAGACCCGAGACCTCAGAACGAGAGGCGCCCGGTTGGACATAAAGAGAAAGGGTGCATCCTTTCGGATGCACCTTTAACCAATGAGACATTAATGACTGGCCTTCTTTTCGCGAGATAGTAGTGAGTAGAAGGCAGGAACTACAACGAGAGTCAGAACCGTTGAAACAATACAACCACCGATAATTGCCACGGCCATCGGCTTAAGTGCTTCAGAACCCGCACCCAGAGAGAAGGCCAGGGGAATCGCACCAGCAATGGTCGCGATGGTTGTCATAAGAATCGGACGAAGACGTTTTGGACACGCATCGATAAGAGCGTCTTTAACACTTAGTCCATCTTCACGACGCTGATTTGTAAAATCCACCAGGAGAATCGAGTTTTTCTTCACGATACCCATGAGGAGAATTAAACCAATCATCGAGTAAAGATTGATCGACTGACCCATCAAATAAAGTGCTAAGAACGCACCCGAGAAACTGAACGGTAGGGCCGTGAGAACCGTAATCGGATCGATGAAACTATTAAACTGAGTTCCCAGAACCATGTACGCAATCACAATACCCATGAGAAGAGCAAAAATTAAGCTCGTGAAGGCCTCGTTATATGTTTCAGCTGAACCTGATTCAATCAGAGTGTAACCGGCCGGAAGATGCTTCTGGGTAATCTCACGGACCTTTGCAAGTGCTTCACCCTGGGCCTTTCCTGGAGCAACACCTGAGAAAATTGTAATCGCACGTTGACGAGAACGACGGTTCACGGATTGAACACCTGGAAGTTCTTTTACCACAACCACATCAAGAAGTTTCACCAACTCTCCGCGAGTGTTACGAACATAGATCTTTTTAAGATCATCAAGCTTGTTCTTAGAAGCATCGGCCATCTTAATACGGATATCATTACGGTGACCGTCCTTAGAATACTTACCGATAACCACACCACCAATAAGCGCATTGATCGTTGTACCAATTTCTTGAACCGATACACCACGAAGCTTGGCCTTATCACGATCCGGGAAGACCTGGATCTCCATTACTGATTCTTTAAAGTCAGTATCAGTATCCACGTAGTAGCCAGACTCTTTCATCTCGCCCATAACATCACGAGCGGCCTTGATAAGTGTCGGCCAGTTTGGACCGATAAGAGTGAATTCAACCGGGAAACCACGACCAGAGGCCGAGAAACCAGACTGAGAAGTATCTTGAACGAAAACCTTCGCACCTTTGAATTCTTTGAAGTGAGCACGGAACTCATTTAACAGATCCGGCTGATAAGGAGTCTTGCCATCTTTTGTTTTTGGACGATCTTTTGGCTCTTTAAGAGTCACGAAAAGGTTCGCCGAGTTGGCCTCCATACTTCCGCCAAAGCCCCCTACTGCCACGAAGTAACGAAGAACTTCACCACGAGACATAAGGTATTTTTCAACTTCACGAGTGTGCTTGTCCGTGTACTCAAGAGATGAACCATCTGGTGTCTTCACGCGCATCATGAAGTTCGAAGTATCCTGAACCGGCACGAATTCTTTTGGAAGGAACTTCACCACGCCGAATGAAACGGCGAAGAAGACGGTCGATCCCAAAAGTAGGATCACTCTGTGATTCAAACATGTACGAAGAATGTTTGTGTAGAAATGAATAAGCTTTTCGAAGAACTTATCCACGGCCGCACCAATTTTAGAAGTACGACCTACTTCTTCCATAAACTGACTGGTACGCATCGGGGTCAGAGTCAGCGCCTCAATATATGAAAGACCTACGGCCACTGAAATTGTGATACCGAACTGGAAGAAGTACTTACCAATGATACCATCCATGAAGGCCACTGGAAGGAAGATCGCCATAATCGCCACTGTTGCGGCAAGAGCGGCGAAGGAAATTTCATTTGCTCCATCGCGGGAAGCATCAACACGATTTTTTCCCATCTCGTGGTGACGGAAAATATTCTCCAGAACCATGATGGCGTCATCCACTACGATACCAATCGAAAGTGAAAGGGCCAGGAGGGTAAAGGTATTGAGAGTAAAGTTCAGGTACTTCAGAATAACGAAGGCACCCAGAATTGATGTCGGAATCGCCAGAATAACGTTGATCGTGGCCGAGAATGAACCGAGGAACAACCAGCAGACAATTGCAGTCAGAATCGATGAGAGGATCAAGTTAAAGGTCAATTCGTGAATCGACTCATCAATGAACTTCGTGGTATCGAAGTTCACATAAAGCTCCATTCCAGGCGGAAGATCTTTCTGAAGTTCTTCCATCTTCTTTTTTACACCATCAGCGACCGCCATTGTGTTGGTACCACGCTGTTTACGGATACCAAGACCAAGAGCGTTTTTGCCGTTTGATCGAGAGATACGACGGACGTCAGCAATCCCCTCTTCAACATCAACCACTTGATCGAGAAACACTGGCATGAAGTTAGGAGATCCGCCACGACGGATAATCGGAAGTTTTTTAAATTCTGAAACCGAAGTTGCTTCACCGAGTGTACGAACGTTTTTTTCTTTAAAAGGATCTTCAATAAATCCTGACGGAGATTCTTTGTGTTCGGCCTGAACTGCACCGATAACATCATTAACTGTAAGCTCTAGCTTATTGAGTTTTTCATTGAAGGCCCAAACACGAAGGTTCGGATCGATGTAACCTGCAAGGAAAACGTCTGCCACGCCAGATACAGTCTGGAACTTGTCCTTAAGGACGTCACGAGTATAGGCCATAAGGTCTTTACGTGACATCTCAGGAGCAGCAACCGCAAGGAACATAATCGGACGGTCGTCCGGGTTAACTTTTGAAATGGTCGGAGGATCAATATCATCCGGAAGAAGTCGAGCGGCCTGGTTAATCTTCGATTCAATCTCAGACACCGCCACATCAATGTTCTTATTAAGGTTGAACTCAACTGAAATATTGGCCGTACCAAGACGAGCGGTTGAGGTAACGTTTTTTACACCTTCTACCGAAAGAACCGCAGATTCAATTGGATCAATTACATCTAGTTCCATTACTTCCGGCGCAGCACCTTCATAAATAACAGAAACGTTTACCACCGGAAAATCCACGTCTGGCATCTGGGACACACCCATCTTTCTCATGGAGATGTAACCAAAGATGATCATGGCGGCCATGAGCATCCAGGCGAAGACCGGTTTACGAATCGAAATATCGGATAAACTCATGGGAGAACTCCAGTAAGAGCTTCAAGGTTTTTATAGTTCATATGGGCCATGATACTGAGAGTGTTGTAAGTACGCTTACTCTCAATAAAGTAGTTTAGTGACTGAAGAACATCTAAGTTCGTCACAAGTCCATACTGGTAGTCTCTCTTATTCAGCTTATAGGCCTCTTCAGCTTTACTGTAGGCACCTTTAACTGCTTCAAGTTGAATCATCAACTGTGAAAGATTTTGATAACTGATCATCATATCTCTTTCGGCCGCACGAACAGTCTCAGAGCTGGTTAACTCAGCAATGCGTTTTGCTTCAACTGCTTCACGAACCGCCGCCTGCACTCCGCCCCCTTGATAAAGAGGAACAACAACCGCCAGCCCAACGTCCCAGTCAGAAGTTGATAATACACCGGTGCGGTCGAAGTAATAGTTACTGGTTAGATCTAATGAAGGTAAGTGACCACCGCGAGACACTTCAATTTGGCGATCGGCAACACGAACCTGCTGATTCACGGCCATGATGTCCGGACGACCTTTTACTTTATTTAAATATTCCTGCGAGCTCATTTGAAGCTTAGGAACATTTCCAAGTGTTGCGATCTCCCCCGGCTTCATTCTTGTATAGAATTCGAACGTCACTTCCGCTTGCTGGAGACTAATAAGTCCCGCTTGAAGTTGAGATTCGGCCGATTTCTCCTGGGCCTCAGCTTCAACCAACTCTCCACGACGTGAACGACCAATCGCTGTTCTTTCACGAAGTTCTTTCACACGCTCTTTAGTGAGTTTCAAAAACTCCTGAAGATTTAAGACATCAACCTGGGCGATATGAAGATTGTAGTAGGAGTTAATCACCAATTGATAAAGGTTCAGTTCACTTGCTTCTTTTTGGAATCTGGCCAGAAGAACGTTTTCTTTGGCCACTTGATAAGCGGCAATTGAACCACCACGAAGAAGCGGCTGAGTAAGTCTCAAGGCCGCCGAGTACTGTCTTGTTAGTAGGAAGGGAGAATTTCCGGCCGCATTGGGTGGATCAATTCTGGTGTATGAACCTACACCACTAATGTTAGGCAGGATCGTTGCCTTCGCACGATTTTCAGTTTCTTCATTGCGAGTGATGGTTGCATCGGCCCGCTTAAGAGTTTCCATGTTCTTTCTGGCGGCCTCAAATGACTCTTTTAAAGTCAAAGGGGCGGCAGAGGCCATGGAAGACATGAGGAAGAGAGATAACGTTAGTCTATACTTCATTCACAAATCCCATTAGTTTTTCAAGAACCAGAAGACCTTTTCCAAGATCAGTCTGTTCTTGTTTTGATAATCGTTTAATATTTTTTTCAAATTGATTTTCTAATTTCCCAAAGACCTTATTCAGGACCTTAGTGCCTTCGGCCGTAAGCTTGATATCCAAAGAACGGCGGTCTTTACCAGGAGTGCGTAAGGCATATTTCTTGCTTTCAAGCTGGCTAATCATTTTAGAGATGGCGGCAGTCGAAACCTGTAGAAGGTCCGCCATTTCGGTCTGTCCCTTGCCTTCCCTGATTAAAATCAAAACTCGGAGTTGCTGAAAAGATAATGGAACGGTAATCGCCGCGGCGGTAAGGCGGCGTATGGTTCTAATAGATAATGGAACAACCGAGAGGATGGATTTGGACAACATACTCAACCATGGCAATTGTTAACTTGGTTAAGTATAGGGTCTCTTGCGAGACCCTGTCTATATTATGGATTGTAACAAATTGTAACGATTGTGTTAAAAAGCGTATTTGAGATTCAATTGAACGAATGGAGCACTCTCTAAATTGAGAAGGAAGTTCTTCTTTTCTGAGAAGTTACGTGCTTCATAGAATTGACGGTCAAAGGCCCAGCCAGTGAAAAAGTCAAATCGGAATGCACGAGACAGACCGCCCTCAAACCCTGCACCTACTCGTCTCTCAAACCAGAAGAAACGATCTCTTTTTTTCTCTCGATCATCTCTGAAATAAGTCTGAGGAGCTTGCTCGTAACCGATGTAAGGAAGAAGAAATTTATACTTGGTATAAAGAAACTTTGCTCTGTGAGTCCAAGGAAGAATCCCGAAATAACGGAAAGAAAAATTTTCTCCAACAGGGGTCATCCAGTAAAAAATCGGGAATCCGATAATCATCGCTCTTTCTCTTGTCATTTCTTTGACATAAAGAAATCCCGGTAACGGAACATTGTTTAAGAAAGTTCGGTTGTTTGAATAGTTCACAAGTCCGAGCCACTTCTGATTGAATTTCTGAATGTAGTTCGCACTTATAGTGTTATCGCGATTGCTTTTAAAAGGTCGATCCGATGCCGAACCATAACTAATCGTTGTGAAAGCGAAGTTATCATTTTCAAGCATCCGTCTATAACCGATGCTTCCTTGAATATTGTAAAAATCATTCAACTGATTCGACCGAGCCGAGAGATCAAGCTTTTGCCATTTCCCTCCAAGCGTCACCAGGTTTTTTCCTTCATCGTAAACTTTTTGATTTGCCCCTACGGCCGTAGGCATGACCTGCGTCTGATCTCTTCCGCCATCAATGTCACTCATCGGCGAATAGCCGCCTTCAAGTTCAAGTGAAGTTTGAGGTGTGTTAGGTGCGAGAAATGAGAAAAAATCCTGTGCTTGAGCACAGTGAAAAACAAAGAGCGTGAGAAATAAAAATATTTTCATGACGAGATATCTTAGAGAGAAAAAAACTATTTATCTATGAATTAATCTAATCACGACAATTTTAATCAATGATTACATTTTCCAATGAGAGTAAATGTAAGATGGCATACCAAAAATAAATTTCTACAGTTTTATTACTGACGTTTCTCAAGGAGGAGACATGAGACTATTAGCCGTTATGGCCATTCTAGGCCTATCTTTTGAAGCCTTCGCAGGTTCATCTTACTTCCAGCCATTAGATGTAAAATCATTACATGACTTCGAAGTTCAACGTGAAAAGAAGGGCGAGGCCCCTCGTTTCGCTGTTCCTCACAAAGTATCTATTAAGCCATCTTGGGAAAAGGCCAAGGGTGGATACGTGTGGACACACCAAGTGACAGCTCCAAACGCTGTTTCGTTAAACTTTGGTTTCTCAAAGTTTAATCTTCCGGAAGGTGCTGAGCTGAACATTTATTCAGCCGATCGCTCTGAGTTCATCCGTCCATTCACTTCAGCAGACAACAATGCTGCCAAGGAACTTTGGACTCCAGTTATCATGAGTGATGACGTGATCATCGAAGTTTCAGCTCCAGCAGAAGTTGTTGGCCAGGTTGAAATCGAGCTTGGTCAAGTTGGCCAGGGTTTCAGAACTTTCGGTCAATCAACACAAAAAGCAGGAAGCTGTAACATTGATGTTGCTTGTACTGAATCAAGAGGATGGGAACAAGAAGTTAACTCTGTAGGTGTTATCTCTACAGGTGGTTCAACTTTCTGTACTGGCTTCATGGTTAACAATACTAACAATGATAAAACTCCGTTTTTCATGACAGCTAACCACTGCCGTATCAATGCAGGAGCTGCTCCTTCACTAGTTGTTTACTGGAACTACCAGACTTCTAAGTGTGGTGGTGCTCGTGACGGCAAAATGACTGATTTCCAAACAGGTTCAGTTCTTCTTGCAACTGGCACAAAATCAGACTTTACTCTTGTGAGACTTAACTCTCAGCCACGTCCTGAATGGAACGTAAACTTTGCTGGTTGGGACGCGACTGAAACAGGTCACGACTCTCCATCAACTGCCATTCACCACCCGAATGTTGATGAAAAATCGATCTCTTTCGATAACGATCGCGCAGTACTTTCTTCTTACTCTGGTCAATCATCTCCAGGCGATGGAACTCACGTTCGTGTAATCGACTGGGATAAAGGTACAACAGAGCCAGGTTCTTCAGGTTCTCCACTATTCAACTCATCTCACCGTGTAGTTGGTCAGCTTCATGGCGGTGGTGCAGCTTGTGGTAATGATCTTTCAGATTACTACGGCCGTCTGAACACTTCTTGGAAAGGTGACGGTACAAAAGGTGGATCTCTTAAAGATCACCTAGATCCAAATAAAACGGGTCGCATGGTTACTGATACTATCTAAGTTCTCTTCAAGGGCCTCACTTCGGTGGGGCCTTTTTTTTAGTAGATCACACCTTTCAGTGTCTCTTGAATCATACTCATAATTTCAAATTGGATTTCTCGATCATCATCAATTTCCGTGTGATCAAGTGGTGAAAGGATGTTTCTGACAGAAGTCTTCTCTTCACGACGGGCCACGTGAGGTCCATCATTCAAAAACAAACTCTTTTCGCCAAAGACATTGAGATGTTTTTTTACATTTTGAGGAACGATGTCATGGGAGAATCCCACGGCATCAATTGTTACCAATAGATCCACACCTTTAAACTTGTTACCAAGACTGTCTAGTTCATCGGCCACTTCAATCGCCGTATCTCCACCAAGACTGTGGCCCACAAGGATCACAGGATAGTCAGGGTGAACTTTTTTAATCTCTTTGATGATTTCTTCTTTCTGGTCCCAACCATAAAGGCGAGAGCCATCAACAGCTTCGGCCATACGACCTAGGCCCGCGTATCCAGACTCTGAATTTGAAGGAGAACTAAAGATATCAAGACCCTTAATAAAGAAGATCGCAGGTTTCTTTACAGAGCCTTCTTTGGCCTCTGGTTTTTTAACTGCCTCGGCCTTAATTTCTTCTTTGATCTCTTCTTTAACGATTTCTTTGGTAGGAACTTCAGGTTTTGGTTTGTTCAGACTCGGAAAGTCCGGAAGACTTGGCACCCCTGGAAGACTTGGGGCACTTGGAAGCTTCGGAGAACTAAGTTCAACCTTATAATCAGGACCGCTGCCAGTGGGTTTTAAGTCTAATGGATTTAAAACAGGCTTCAATGCCGAATTATTCTTCGGAGCGAGGGCCTTGGTTTGAGCGTAAGAACCTGGGGTGGTTAAATCAGTCTTCACTCTTAAAGTCTAACACCCTTTCAAAATACTCGTGAGACTGGGCAAAAGTTATTCCCGACCAAAACAATCCAAAAGTTTATTGTGCCCTTTCTCGATAAGTCCTTTATGAAAATGTTCCTTCTAACCCTCTTATTGCTCATCTCCGCCTGCGGAAAAGATCCCGGCAAGAAATCTTCTACCCAGGCCCAGAATCCCAATACTATTTTTGGTGCCAATCAGATTACGGTGAAGGTCTATTACGAAGAAGGCGCTGAACCTTATACACAAGATTCAGATCTCGCCCTCTTGAAATACTGGTCAATCTACCAGGCAAACATAGAGGCCCTGTTTAAAAATCGTTCACCCAAACCCACGCTGGTGATCCCCACATCTCTTAGTCAAATGACTAAAATTAAAACTGTAGGGAAGGCCAAATGGAGCATCGATGATGTTCTTTCACTTTCAAAAACCGTGGAGACTTCAGAAAGTGGACTGGTGTTTAAGATCTTTTTCGTGAAAGGTGAATACACTGAAAATAGCAACGTTTTAGGATTTCATATTTCTAATACCTACACGATGGCGATTTTTAAAGACGTAATTGCCAGAAGCGGATCAGAAGCAGAACGAATTCCTCAATATGTTGAACAGGCGACCATCATTCACGAAACCGGCCATGCCCTAGGTCTTGTGAATAATGGCCTACCAATGAAGGCCGCTCATCAGGACTCTGAACATGGGGCGCACTGTAATGAGCCTACTTGTGTGATGTACTGGCAAAACGAAGGAACTTCTGGTCTTAGAAACTTTGTGAAAAATCTCATTCAAACCAGAAGCATTGTGATGTTTGATTCCCAATGCCTGAATGATGCTCAAAACTATTAATCGCAGTATTTTTTAACGATTTTCAGAAGATCTTCCAGATCCATCGGCTTGTAGAGACGACTTACATCGCTGAGAAAATCAAACTCATCCATCTGTCCCATAGCACTGCTGATAACAAGAGGAATTTTTCCAAGAGTATCAGGATATTCAGATTTCAGGGTTTTGATAAAAGTAATCCCGTCCATTTCTGGCATGAGATAATCAACAATGATAAGTCCCGGATAACGAGACTCTTCATATGAACTAAGAATGTCCAGGCCCTGTTTGCCGTTCTCAGAAACTTCAACTTCATAACCTTCTTCTTCAAGGGCAAACACGATGACGTCGCGAACATCAGCATCATCATCAATGACAAAGACTTTTTTCATTCCTACTCTCCCCAAAGGTAACTTTGGTCATACCATTAATTCCTAATTAGGAACAGTCGAAGATCACTCACTTCACTAACCATATGCATTAGGAGTGAAGAGTTTCGCAAGGATACTCCCACTAAAAACATCAGTATTAAGTTTAGCTTTATTTTGCCAACCTTCAACCCGGTTGAATTGACTCTGATCAAAAAAAAGTTTCAACTCTCTTAAGAAGTAACAAAGGGAGTTTGACATGAAGGCCTTAGTTTTTCATCGTCCTAAAAAAGTAACTCTAGATACTGTCCCAGATCCCATCATCGAGAAAAATAACGATATCATTTTAAAAGTCACTTCTACCGCCATTTGCGGCTCAGATTTGCATATCTATAACGGACTCATCCCTCAGGTAAGACCAATGGTGATGGGCCATGAATTTATGGGGGTGGTCGAAGAAGTGGGCAAAGACATCAAGCATCTGAAACGTGGCGACCGCGTTGTGGTGCCATTCCCTATCGCGTGTGGGCAATGCTTTTTTTGTGAGCATCAATTATCGACCCATTGTGAGAACAGTAACTCAAACTATGGTCCTGAGGGTGGTCTTTTAAGGGAAAAGGGTGCGGCCTTGTTTGGATACACTGACCTTTATGGTGGTTATAGCGGTGGCCAAGCGGAATACGTGAGAGTGCCCTTCGCTAATTTTGGTCCAAGAAAAATAGATCAATCACTAACTGATGATCAGGTTTTATTTCTTACAGACATTTTTCCAACTGGCTGGTCGGCAGTTGATTGGGCCGATCTAAAAGGTGGCGAGACAGTGGCCGTCTTTGGTTGTGGCCCGGTCGGAGTCATGGCCATGAAAGCAGCCTGGCTTAAAGGTGCTAAGAGAGTTATTGGTATCGATCACCTGCCTTATCGTATGGAAGTCGCCCAAAAAAGTGCCAAAGCAGAAGTGATTAACTTCAAAGAGCACGATCCTGCAGAAATCATCCGAGAAATGACGGGAGGACGTGGTGCTGATGTCGTCATCGATGCCGTTGGAATGGAGGCCGATCGTACCCTCTTTGATAAGGCCGCCCAATTTGTTCATCTCGAAGCAGGTACGCTTAATGCACTTAAAATGGCAGTGAGGGCCGTTCGTCGAGGTGGTGTGGTCAGTGTGGTCGGTGTTTACGGAACGACTTATGATAATTTCCCTTGGGGACAAATTTTCGATAAGGGACTTCGACTGGTAGGTGGCCAGGCACCAGTTCACAAATATATCGATGAATTACTTGGTTTGGTGCGAGATAAAAAAGTTTTCCTGGATGATATTATCTCTCACCGCTTACCACTGGATAAAATCAGTGAGGCCTACCATATCTTTAATAACAAAGAAGATAAGTGTATGAAGGTGGTGTTAAAACCACACGGCTAATTATTCGTTATCTTTTAATAGAACAGCAGCTAAATTGAGTCGTGCCACTTCGGTGGCATACTCATAATTTAGAGCATCGGGTCTGTCACATTCCATGTGGTAACATGGATTCTTATTTTCCCAATCTTCAATCGTCTGAACAGTTGGCACACCTCTTTGAAGAAAAGGCACGTGATCACTGCCATAGGCGCCGAGAGAGATTTTTGTTTTAAGCTTAGTGTACTTGGCCGCAACTCCGGCCATCCATTGGGCATGTTCTTCAAACTCAGGATCAGTTTCTAGCTCTACAACACCAGTTGTATTGTAGCCAACCATATCCATATTAATCACAAGTGAGATGTTCTTTAACTGTTTTGCACGCTCAAGTTGAGTGGCATATTGAGTGGAACCGATGAGACCAAGTTCTTCACCATTTGAGATAAAAAATCGGATCGTTTTATTATTGTTATAGTCCTTTAGAACTCGTGCCATCTCTAAAATCACGCTGACTCCACTGGCATTATCATCAGCGCCAGCAAAATACTCTCCTACTGAATCAATATGGCCCATGACCATAATCACTTCACGATTGAGAATCGTGCCGGTTTTTTCTGCAACAAGACTGCAGGCCTCTGGGTGATAGCAAATTTTCTTAACCGTATAACCAAGAGATTCTAGTTTTTTAGCAACTCCGTTTGTGGCCAATTGATTTTCGTCACTACCAGCATATCTAGTTTCAAAATTTGAGAGCCAGTAAACTTCGTTTTTGATGTTTTCCAGAGAAAGCTGATTAATCAATCCGCGATAATCAACCGGTTTTGACTTGAACACTTTGTTGGTAATCAGTCTGCCAACGAATGAATAATGATCTTCACCACCACGCAGAGGTCTAAGATGCTCCAGTAGTTCCTTTGGTGCATTTTCTTTTAAGCGAACGATCCAAAGTCTGCCTTTTTGATGAATGGTTTCAGTGTGGTTTTTTAACTCCTCAACGTCATGAGGGTGACTACTAATCACTTGGTAAACATGATCGTCCTTGGGGCCCGCACTGAGACCCAAAAATAGACCAAGCATGAAGAGACCAAGAATAAGAAATTTCATCTCATTCATTTTAAGGGGGTCTCACGTTTTAAAGGGATGGAGTGAAAGGTTTTCGGCCGCTGTCTAAAGTTTAGACAGCTAACATGAAGAAAGATTAAGTTTTCAGAAACAGGCCAGGGAGGCTATAAGTCCGCAAAAAACAACGGGGTATAACCATGATCACATTGGCATTATTAGCGGGTATTTGGAGTACTACTTGTATTCAAACTCAGATGAGTCCAGACCATCAGGGTTTCGTGGTGGAGTCTTACCACATTCAGAAAGACGGTTCTTATGAATTTAAACGCTCTTGGTTTAGAGACTCAAAATGTTCAGAGCCAAGTGGAACAGATACTGAATCAGGCATATTGGAACTTGGTGGAAAGATTTCTAGCTTCTTTTCCCCAGGAAACTCATATGAGGCCAATTTTTCATCAGAAGGTGGAATCGATCTAGGGGCCATCGCGCTTAGAGAAAATGATTACATCATGGTGGCCCGTGGAGTGAAAAATAATAATTTCAGAAACACCATGCTGAGCCTCTTCCAATACAAAAAGCAGCCTTAAGTATTTACCACAAAGCCCCACTCAATAGTGACCTTCCCATCTTGGAGAAGCCCTTTGGGTGGGTTTGGAAATGGTCCCGCCTGATTGAAGGATTCTATGGCCGCATCATCGAGTTCTTTAATTCCACTCGCTCCAGTGATGCTAATCTCTAAAACTTCACCTAAATGATTCATCGTAATTTGCAATGAAGTCACCAGTTCATCATCTGACGCCACAGTCCTTCCGGCCTTAGCAAGCTGCTGGGCCTTTTCCTGAATACTTCTTCCCCAGAACTGCTCTAAGCGTTGTTTAATACGGTGATAGAATCCATAGTATTTGTATTCAACAGTATTCAGATGAGTCATATCACCCAATGGCACTTCTTCCACATGATCATTGGTTGAGCTCACACTTCTACCGGGAAGATTAGGATCTCCTCCATTGCCCTTCTTTTTACTCGAGTATTCTTTCGCCGCCTCCATGAACGGGTCTGGTTGTCCAACATGTGCACCAAGGTCTGAAAGCTTCATGCCTTTATTGGGCCTTCCTTTACCCGAGGCGATGTTTTTCTTCTTACCCTCTGATCCTTTCTTACTCTTGTCAGCGTCACCTTTCTCACCGCCACCGGCCTTTGCCCCTTTATTAAATGGATCGACTCGCTTAGCGATGGTTTCCTTATCAAAGGCCCGGTCTTTATCACTGAGATAGGCCCCTTTGACCTTCTTTTTCTCTCCCCCATCTTCTGACTCAACGATTTGTTTTTTAAAAGGGGATTGAGATGACGGAGGAAGTTTACGCAAATCTACTTTGATAGGAGGTCTGGTTTTGGCCACAGGCGTGTATTTGGTGCGATCAAGGATCTTCAGGCGCAGAAGCATTGTCCCTAAGTGAATTAGAGAAAAGATAATCAACAGTGCGAGAAATACTCTTTTGCTATTGGCCCACCAAGAGCGCCCCATCAATCCCTCCATGGATTTCCCGCTCTTATTTTAAGTCACTCGACCCTGTTTCAGGCATGAGTTTTCTTAAGTAAGTAGTCCTATGTGAATTAAATGAGGGTCCTGAAATGCTTTAGTTGGGAATTTGCGAAGAGAAATTCTCACCTGAGTGTGACTCAGGTGAGAAAGAGAAAAATTAATTTAATGCAGAAGTAGAAACAGAAAGAGACTCCGCTTCACGAATGATATCCAGAGCGTCATCATCCAAAGCGGCCTTAATCGTTAGAAGCTTCTTATAGAGTGCAGAAAGTGAACTGTCTCCATACGAGTAATCAATGATCGCTTCGTTAGAAGAGATATCGAGATCAAGATGATAGTTAGACGCCATCTTGTCTTGTTGCAGATACATCATAAAACCAAAACCACTTTCTTCGAAAAGAACGTTGTTCTTCATGCGATTAAATACTTCCAGACGTTCCACCGCAGGTTTTGCCTTATCGAGACCGTATTCCATCTTCACTGAAAAATCATCAAGGCTAAGATTAAACTGCTCTTCTGGAGACAGTTGCTCACCGCTTTGATTATTGAAGTAGGCCGGGAAGAAATCACGAGGCTTAAGTCCCTTGCTCTTTAAGTAATCCATGAAGAAAACTTTTACATCTTTGCGTGTAAGCGGCATTGTTTCAGTAATGGCCTCAGGAGCTAGAAGTAGCTCAAAACGAAGACCGTAGTTCGTGAACTTATCGTCTTTCGTTTGGTTCCATGTAGACCAAGGAATTCCTGCAAAGATTTCAGCAGGAAGTGACTTCTTCATAAGAAGTTTTAACTTATGGAATTCTTTGAATGAGAAACGGTTTTTCTTACGGCTCTTGTACTTCACGATATTAATCGGACGAAGGTACTGAAACTTCTCATCATCAGCTGCAAATAGAGCGTTTAGAGAATCGTGAGATTTTGCCTTAGACCAAGAATAGAAAAAGCGACCTTCACGAGAAGTACCCCAAGACTTAAGCATAAAACGATCAATTGTATCGTTATCTTGTTTCACACTCATCATGGCAGTTGAGTTATTTTTGTCCCATTCATAACCAAGAATTCGGTTACCGATTTCTAGATTCATACCAAAAGAAGTTTGGTGAGAATTTGTGCGAAGGTTACGTTTGATTCTTGCCACTGATCCGTTTTGATAATCGCGGCGGTAAAGATCCTCTAGTTCACGTAGATCAAGAAGAACGTTTCCTTCAAGATCAGGATCGTTTTTGAATGGCTTGATCAGGCTGATATTTTTGAACTCACGAACTTTTTTAAGAAGTGTATCGTAAGCGTGAATCACTTCAGGATCAGTCAGATCAAGAACGTAGTCCACCATGAAAACCTTGCTCTGGTTTTTCGAAGCAGTAAGTTCTACCGGTTTTAGATTGATCCAATCTTCAAGAATATCGTTCAAACGATCAACCTGGAACACTTCGAAGTCATTCTGGTAACCAAGACCAATTGATCCCGATACACCGTGACCACGGTGAGCGATAACTTTAAGACGAACGTGAGTTTCATCAATTCTTACGATGTGAAGCTTATAGAAACCTTCCATCATATAACCAGCTGAGAAGCTAACACCCCAAGCTGAGTTGCTTAGGAGTTGAAGAAGTTCAGCACTCGCTACAAAGCCTAGAGAACCTTTAAAGAAGAAATAATCACCAACATTGAACTTAGGTCCAAGGGCGATGCTTGCCTTAAGAGGAATTCTTTTTGGAGTATATGGAGTAGCAGCAATGGCCTCACATGGATCTTTAATAAAGCGAACAAAGTTTGCTTCGATTTGATTTTTTACACCGCCGTTAAGACCTACATCAAAGCCACCAACTTCAACAGTACGGCCAGGAATGGCCTTGGTGCTTACTTGCCAAGAATCTGTACGAGAATAAAGACCTTTGGTGTGGGCCGGTTCAACTTCGTATTCAAAGCCCGCCACAAAACTTCCGCCCGGGAACAAATCCAAATCAATCAGATCAAGTTCACCCTCTAACTTCATGCGCGCAATTTGTTCAGCAGCGGCACGCCACTTACCATTTTTACATTCACGTGAAGCAGATGCTTCTTGAGCAACTAGGACCAGAATACCGAGAATTAAAGCTGTAAATTTCATCATAAAAAATTTTAAGTTAGGTTTTAGGTTACTCCTAGAGTGGCCGTAATATATTCACTCTTAGAAGGCGGTCGTTATGACACAAATCATACTTCTTTTAATAACTCTTCTATTCACGGCATGCTCCTCGACCTCTAAAGAACAACGTGAAGTTGCTTTAGAATCTTGGAAGGGCCATTCAGTTGAAGAATTAAAAAAACATTCATACTTCAGAGACTTACCAATTAACAAGAAAAAACACGAAGATGGGGCCGAGACTTGGATCTTTCGGGACCAATCAAGATATCAATCTTCGGCCTACTGTCAGAGTCTTGGCGGTTGTATGGGAATGCCATTCTACAATTGCGACAATGCTTTTAGTATCAAGGATGGAATCATCCTCGCCTTTGAACAGAATGGCACATGTCCACCTGTGAAAACTATTTTAGCGCCTGAAAAATCAAAGGAATAGAATTGGCCATATCTTGCACAAGAATTTGATCTAGTTCAGCATTTAATTTTTCATCCATACAAATCGTCGTCGATTCATAGGCCTGATCAGTGGCATTGTGTTGGAAATTTAAACTTCCCACTGAAGAAACCACCCGATCAAAGTAAAAGATCTTCGAGTGCATGAAGCTTAGGTGTTTCCAGATGTGAACACTTTTATGTGGGTACCAGTCCTTCAAAAGATTTTCGTAGTGAGGAATTCCAAAATAATCGTTGGTAAGAACAATCTTAAGCAGGCTGATGTTGGCCGCCATGTCCTTGCCCATACCAAGTTGTTCTTTGATTCGATCATTCATCATCGCCACATTTTCATTTCCGGCCATATTGATATTGGTAGTGATGTAATCAATCTTTTTGCCTTTTCGGGCAAGAGACTGAGTGGCCAGATGAAGTTGGTTAAACATGTCAAAATTGTCGAGCTTATCTGTGATGGAAGCTTTCAAAGGATCTGGAGTATAAGTGTCGCTCTTCACGGGATCTGTAATCACAAGGTGCTTATTCACCAAGGGAAGAAGTTTTAAGTAGGCCTTACCGATGGTGTGACGATCTTCATAAGGAGCTTGTTTAATAAAGCGACAAACGCCTTTCATGCGAGTTTCCGGATTATTTAGGATACGCGCGTATAGATTTTGTCCACGCAGACCCTGCTCTCGCTCAAGCTTCATTTGCTGCTTTAAATAAAATTCATAGCCCAGTAGAAGTGGGTGCTCCGGATTAAGTGAGACCTGATAGGCCCAGTTTTCTAAGAACTGTTTAGTTACATCAGAGACCATTGGCCCTTTGATATAGAGATCGATGTCACGATTCTGAAAATCAGTACCTCGAGATAAATTATCCGCATCCAGCATGTTCTGGCCGCCGGCAATCGCTTCTCTGAAATCAACCACCAAAGTTTTTGTATGATAAATGGCCTTAAGCTTATGTTTGAAGAAATCTTTGGTCTCAATCACATTGATCCCGGCATTTCTCATAAGTTCAAAACACTCCCGGTGTCCGAGAATTTTCCCGACGGTACCATCCGCGATGATTTTCACATCCACACCTTCATGATGCTTATCAATCAGGAGCTCAACCAATTCTCTGGTGCTCTTGTCACAAACAAAAACCAGGGAAGACATAAAAATTGTGGTCGTAGCATTTTTAATAAGTCGCTTTTTAGCAAGGAAGGCATCATGGTCGGCCAGGGCCTTAACGGTATTTCCAAATGACAGTTCTGAGCGGGAAACCTGATCAATATCAAGCTGCAGGGCCGGATTAAAATAAGGGCTCGATATTTTTCTGTAATCAATGGCCCCAAAATTTTCATCATATTTATGAAGAGGCATGGTGAGTTTCTTGACCGGCGGATGGGTGAGACCACCCCACTCTTTCATCGCTGGAGTGGTTTTCTGGTGAGTGAGTTTTTTATGATTGAAGATATACTTAGAATACTGAGTGCGTTTTGCTTCGTTAAAGGTCTTAGCATTTTGAGACTTAATATAGGCCTCAGAGTTTAGAACAAACATGTCCTGCAGTTTAAACAGATCACGCTGGTAATAGTTTCTGATCTGATATTCATTTTTAATGGCATCTAATTTATAGACTTCACCAGACTTGGCATACTCTGAGCGAAGGGTCACATAATCGTTACGATGGTTCTTAAAGTTTTGGGTAATTCCTGCGAGGTTATATGCAAACTTCCCGTTCTCGGGAACGAAGATCGAGGCCGCATGAAGCGACAGTGCTGACAAAATATAGAGCGCGAGAAATGTTCTCATGCTCCAGATTTTAGCCGAAGCATTTGCTCCGTAGGTGCCATCCAGCAGTTATTACAAAGGACTGTCAAAATCTTAGACAGGTTACTTCCTACATACCCTAGTTGCTCCAAGTGCCTGATGGAACTAACATCCGCTTAACTAAAAAACCCCGGAGGTTTTATGAAAAAATTAGCAATCATGCTTTGCTGTCTTAGTTTCGCCGCACAGGCCGAAGTTCTCACTCAAGGTGGATTTGGTATCGATGGTGCTACTAACCAGAGTATACCTCTAAAAACATCGGTAAGAGACGCTAAACAGATCTACAGTCTCCTTAATGTTCAGGCCGATGCCCGCGGTAAAAAAGTAATTCAAATTGCTGACGAATCAAACATCGAAAGTGATGAATCAGGTTTTATGTTCCTTCTTCGTGCTTCTCAGAAAGCCGAGGTTGTTCGCGGAAGAGGTCTTTCTGGTTCGGTTAAGTTTTCTGGAAAACTTGCAACTGAGCTATTCAAGGCCTTGGATAACAAAACGGCCATCAATCGTGTTGGTGCTTCTACGAAGCAAGTAGCGAATCTTTCTTGTACAAAAGGTGTCACTCCAAGAGTTGAAGCTGTTTGTACCATCGTGAACACTCACGTTCTTTCTATGGATGTTCCTCTTTAGCCTTTCCCAAAATAAAAAGGGCCCCAAGCGGGGCCCTTATTATTTTATCTAAACTTTAGATTACTTTAACCACTCAGTAACAACCTTCACGATTTCTGCCTGAGCACTCATCATGGCCGGGTTATTCATCGATAGACGTAAATCATCACAGTGAGCTGCCCCTTGAATCATAAATAGATCAAAGCCAGGGTTTCTCTGAGTTGTTCTTTCAGTTACTGAAAGAGTCAACCACGGATCATTTGAGCCGTTAGTGAAGATGATATTGTTCATCACAGGGCTGAATAGTTGATTGTAGTAAGAACGGTTAAGTGACTCGTTAGCAGTCATTGGTTGCTTATACAGACGAGCACAAACTTCCTGGTGATAAGCAAGGTCGATCTGCGAAGAACGAGATGTACCATTTCCAGTACCGTTGGCAACCTGGAACCAACCGAACTGACGACAGCTCTGCCACATCCACTGGCGCATATTATCGTCGGCAGTTACGTTTTCTCTCTCAGCTACGGCCAGAGAAATCTCGAATGGAGTAGAACCCATTGAAGTAAGAACTGCTAGACCGCCTTTGGCGTAACCCTGAATAAGGTCTGAGTTAGATGTTAGGGCCTGGCAGAAGACCTTGTCGCGGCCATATTGAACAGCTGCGGCCAGCATATCTGCTACGACATAAAGGAAATCTTTATTGTTAACAACGTTAGTCGCCTTGAAAAGGGTCTTAACTTCGTTTGTACCTTCCGGAGTTTCTAGTTTGTCTTCGATAAGCTTAACCGCTTCACGAACTTTATCACCACACGTTGTCTTGTTGATCACTGAGGCGATGTGAGCATCGTATTCAGAGAAACGATTCTTCATCAGAACCGGAGCTGAAGATGCCAATGCGCCAGCAGCAAGAGTCGGGAATTTTAAACGGTAGAAGGCAGCAAGAGTACCAGCGTATGAACCACCAGTAACAATCCACTTACCTGTCCAGCCCCGGGTTTTCATAAGATCTTGCTGGAAAGTTGCAAGGTCCATAAGGGCAGCTTCTAAACTTAGGTGCTGAAGATTCTGGGCCGTAAGGTTAGCGGTTGGAAGAGACTCACCATAAAAACGGTGCTCAAGAGACACCAAGTGACCTTTCATATTTTTGGCCATGCTTTCTACAAATGAAGAAGAACCTGTACCGCCACAGTTCCACTCTCCACAGATGATGAGGAAAACCGGAGCATCTGGGCCAGAAGCATATTTTGAATCAACGAAAAAACGCTGCTTAAAAATAGGTGAATTTGGGTTTCTGTGATCAAGTTTTTGATTATAAAAACCAACTTCCTCAGATCTCATTGTTCCATCAGCGCGTAGTTTTAGGTGAGCGCCTTCAGGTGAGTTTGATTGCATGAGAAGCGATTGTTTATGAAAGAAATGTCCGTGGTTAACGGCCAGAGCGTTGACTGATGCCACGAGAGTCAGTCCAAGTGCAAGAAATTTAAAAGACATTGTGTCTCCTTCAAAATTGGGGTGGGTTTTCATATCACTCACAGAGACAGCTATCAACTGGCTTATTCTTACAATTTTACAGGGAGTCTAGGTCCAAATGGGATTCCGGCCTATAGTGGCCTATATATAGGAGCCTTTTATGAAAAAACTCGTTTTTTCCCTTCTACTTGCTACCACTTCCCTAGCATTTGCCGCAGGCCCGGGAAAAGGTGGTTGTTCAGGAGTGCACCAGGGAAAGAAAGTTTCTTTTTCGGCCTATATGAGTGATATCGATTATCTCGAAAATCTTACAGGTGGAGTATTCGTGGATGGGCGCCAAGTGGCCACATTTACGGGATATGATGTTAATCTAAGTCTTCTTTCTCGGAGCTTCCGCATGGCCAATGGCCAGGGCGATATCGCAGAAGGAAAACTAAGTAATCCAATTCGGAAAACCGGCGTCATGTCGAGACTTTATGTCCCTGCTTACGGCATAGATTTCCGCGACATTAAGATGAGCTGCTGGTTTCAGACTTAAAAATCCACATTTTACTCTCCCTTCCCCATGGCATCGTTTCTGCTTCTTTAACAAGGTTAAAGAGGAGGAATGTATGACCAAAAAAAATGAGTCAGGAAAATCCCGCATGATCAAGGGCTCGCTTCTCTATCTTTGGGAAGAGATGAAGACCATGAACATGACCAAATTTAAGGCCCTTTATCGCATTGGTTCTGGTTATCTCAGAATGAAAATCGCCATGATGAGAAGACCGGCCGTGGGCCAATATCGAGAATAACAAAATCTTTTTTCGTGTTTCCTCTGAAAATATTTCAGCAGGTCCTTCTATTAATGCCATAAATGGTTTATCTAAAGCGGCATTAAAATTAATTCACCCGGAGGAAACATGAAACACATCCTTACTTCTCTCGCACTAGCTGTGTTTTTCGTCATCAACGTAGCTCATGCTCAAAACGTACGCGTTCAAAGAGTTCGTACTCTTGGACCAATGAACCATAAAGTAATTTTTCAAAGCCAAACTCTAAAGCCTGTTAAGAACACTAACTACCTAGCTGGTAAACTTGTTGTTCAGTGGGGCGTTCACGTTTATGAAGTTGTAAAAGGTTTCTATACTTGTAACAGAAACTACTCTTGTCGCCTGGTTGATTATAAGCGCGTAGCTTCTTACGAAAAATGTATTGTTAAAAACGGTAACGTTTCTTGTCGTAAGCGTATCGATGGTGGTGGCTACTCTAGTGGTTCTAGTTACGATGACAGAGGCGTATCTGAGAACCCAGATGCAGTAGAAGATGAGTTCGGTCGTCGTGATTCACACCGTGATTCATACGACAACTACTCTGAATTCCCTGCTCGCGTGGGCGGCGAATACGACGATATTCACTTCTAAGATTTCAAAAAATAAGGGGACCGAAAGGTCCCCTTTTTGTTTATAGCGTTCCGAAAAAATCTGTCGCTTCAATTAACTTCGATTTGATCCCAGGTTCTGAGGCCGAGTGGCCCGCGTCCGGAATGATATGAAGTTTAGACTCAGGCCAGGCCTGATTAAGTTCATAGGCCGAAGTCGCAGGGCAAACCACATCATAGCGTCCCTGAACAATCCAAGCCGGGATATGACGGATTTTATCGACGTTCTTGAGAATCCATCCGTCTTCAGGGAAAAAACCTTTATTCACGAAATAATGACACTCAATACGGGCGAAAGCATCCGCGAATTCATCTCCACCAAAACGCTCTACAAATTTCGGATCAAAGAAAAGCTTCGACGTCGAGCCTTCCCAGATAGACCATGCCTTGGCGGCAGTCGTTCTGATTTCTTTAACTGGTGAAGTTAAACGTTTATAAAATGCAGTCACCAGATCGTGTCTTTCCACTTCAGGAATTGGCTCCAGATATTTTGCCCAGGCATCTGGGAATAAGTAGCTCGCGCCATCCTGGTAAAACCAATCGATTTCTTTTTTACGAAGAAGGAAAATTCCTCGCAGGATAAGTCCCGTTACACGATTAGCGTGATTGATGGCATAGGAAAGGGCCAGGGTCGACCCCCATGATCCGCCAAATACCGTCCACTTCTCGATATTAAGCTCCATACGAAGCTTTTCCATATCACTTACAAGGTCCCATGTGGTGTTATCTTTTAATTCTGAGAATGGTTTTGATTTTCCGCAACCACGTTGATCAAAAAGAACAATTCTCCAAACCTTTGGATCAAAGAATCTTCTCATCGATGGATCAACACCGCCGCCTGGCCCTCCGTGAACAAACACGACCGGTTTTCCGTCAGGATTTCCCACTTGCTCATAATAAATCGAGTGCAGATCACTCACTTGTAAATGGCCCGTTTGATAGGCCTCAATTTCAGGATAAAACTCTCTCATAAATTTCCTTTGATAAGCTAAACGTATCAAACTGTTGGGAAAATGTGGAAGACAATTTTTTTCCCCGGATTGCGGTGTTTTTCGAATGAATTCAAAATGAATTTATGAAAACAACAACACTACTTCTCACGACACTTTTATTAGTCACAGCTTGTAACAAAAATCCTGGCGAGGACTCATCCTCATCTGACCAAACGGTAGTTGATGAAACGACTGCAGGATCTAGTAGTGGTTCAACCGGGACCACGACTGGAGGAACAACTGGGGGTTCAACCACCGGAACGACAACGGGCGGAACTACCACTCCGACCCAGACCTGGACCGAAGAATTCATGGACCTGATAAATGATCACCGTCAGAGTTTAGGTCTCCGGGCCTTAATTCATGACCCTGGAATGGAGAAAATCGCTCAGACCCACAGTCAGAACATGGCCAACGGGACAGTCGCCTTCGGACACACGGGATTCTCATCTCGTTGTAGTCAGGCCCGAGCGGTTCTAGGTGGTGGAAATCTTTGTGCTGAAAACGTGGCCTATGGCCAGAAGACTCCTCAGGCAGCTTTTAATGCCTGGATGAATTCTTCGGGGCACAGGGCCAATATTGAACAGTCTCGAGTGACTCACACTGGCTTTGGATATGCCAAAAGCGCCTCTGGGACCTATTACTGGACCCAGATTTTCCTAGAGCTATAATTCTTACATTTTTACTTATCGTGAGGGTCCGAACGTACTATAAAGGTCGAAACTCAAAAGGAGACCTTTATGAAATTACTAGTAACGGCCCTCGTTCTACTCTCATCAACTGCATTCGCACAAGTTCCAGACGCTACTGACGTTCTCACTGCGATTCTTCCTGTAGGTTCATATTCTGGCTCATACAATAATCAGCCTTGTAAAGTTTCTGTAAAGAAAACTGCTAACGGGATTCAGGTAACAGCTTCTAATAACAGTCTTGTTCGTGTTAGAGAAGTTGCTCGTGGTACTGTTTATTTTGCTCGTCTCCCAGGACACTTTCTTTCGACTGAGAAATTATCTACTAATGACGGGACAAGAGAAAACATCCTAAGAACAATTCCTGTAACTGAAAATCAGCAATACGTGGTAGTGGCCGACCACTTTATTGTGAACCATATCAACTATGAATTGGCCGTGGAGTGTGTGGTAAATCTATGAAAAATTTAATTCTTGCTGCTGTAGTTGCTTTCTCTGGTGTTGTATCTGCTCAAGATATGATCAAAACTTTTGATGGTTCTGTTGCTCGTTGTGAATCAGCGGCAGACGTATTCCAACATCAGTTTCACGGTGTGTACCGTCCCTTAAAAGCTAAGAAACTTGCTGACAGCACTAAAATCGATATCGAATTTTTAAAGTGTGTGGAATCAGAACAAGGTTTCCAATTTGTTCGTGACACTAATTTCTACGAAAGAACAGTATTCGTTGATGGCGTTGAGTACAAGATCGTGAGAACTGTCCCTAAGCTTTATGCAACAACTGGCCTTGCTCGTATGGCCACAGAAGCACAACTTAAAGAGAACTCTGACAATACATTCTCAGCTTCTCTTAACACCATTAACGTTTCATACGACGATGCTCCGGCCGGTAAAAAATCAGTGGTCATCGGCGTTCAATCAATTTTCACCATCACCAAAGTAAGTACTGATGAAGTGATTGATAGTGGTTATGAGACTCTTGGAAGCTACCGTTTAATAGTAAAATAACCAACTCTCGCTGGAGAATTTATGAAGATGCTATTAATCGCACTGGCCCTGGTTTCTGGAAGGGCCTTTGCTCAAGAGATGGACGCCACTGAGGCCCTGACAATGGTGCTTCCAGTTGGAACCTATTATGGCCGATTTGCCAACGAGCGATGTTCAGTAACTGTTCGTGAAGAAGCTAATGGCGTAAAAGTTACTGCTACAAATGGCCGTCTTACACGCAGCCGTTTAGTAGAATACGGTTCAGTTTACAGACTCTGGGGAACGACTCAGTTTCTATCTTCAACTTCAGTTGGAACAAATGATGGTTTTAATGAAAACCTGCTTCGCACTCGTGCAGATGTAACCAACAAGCAATATGTTGTGGTGGCCGATCGCGTGGTTGTGATGAATGATCAATTCGAACACAAAGTTGAATGTATCGTTTATAAATTACGTAATTAATTCTTATTTCAAAACTGGTGTTGAGTTCTTCAACACCAGTTTTCTCTCTTAAATTCCCACCGGCTCAAGCTTTAATCTTCCTTCCTTGATATTTTTAATCATCTTGTAGACCTGTTTTAACTGAACACCTTGTTGAGTGTGGTAAAACTGACCCGCATAACCCCACCAGTCCCAACAACCATTCGGATTGGTCATAGGACTCTTCACTGCCTGCGGATAAACCACCACAATGCGATTTGATTCGGCCCAGGCGTTGTACCCCGCCTCTTTGATGAAAGTCGTTTTAATATCATCCAGGGTCTGTTTACAGCCGTGGAAGGCCACATGCACGTGACAGCCATTAGCATCCGGGTATTCACAGCCATCCGGAACATAGGCATAGGCCTTCCGGCCCATATTCGCAATCGCGACCTCAGCTGAATACATTCCCGCTAATTGATTAATGGTAAAAAAGCGATTGGATCTGGGAGCGGTCTTACGGTGTAAGGGGCCAATCACATGATTCAGGATTTCTCCTGCTACGTCCTTTCCACACTTTGAAATAAAAGGAACTTCACTCGCCTCACAGTTGTTCCCGAACCCCACTGTAGGAAAAGTGTGACCGGCGTTCATCTTATTTTCATATCGAATGTTACGAGGATTCACTCCCCAGAGGCGATAAGTCTCAACCGCCGCATCTGCGACCATCGGGAAAACCGTTTGATCATTTCTGCCCGAGAATACATACACCCGAGAATTAGCAACATTACTAACTGGATCAATCAGACCACTCATCGCAAGGATCTTTGCGGCGTAAACAGATTGTTCGGGGATCGGTGAACCCATTTTTGTGTTCATACAACGATTCATCGCCAGCATCGCCTGTCCACCGGCGCAGTAATAGGGGCCTCCGGCCACAATCCCGACTCCGGAAACATCAGATGAAAAGGCAGTGTGAAACTGCTGGGCCATATAGGCGCCAGAGGAAATGCCCGAGACAGTGATTTTAGAACTTGCAAAAGCTGTGAGAGGAAGAAGTGTGAGAGGGAGCAGCCATTTCATAATTCACCATTGGGTTTGTAGACGTGTGAGACATCTAAAGGTTATTTGGGTCTGGATTGTTGGTGTCGAATACGTAAAGAAACCGGGAGCATGATCATCGATGGTTTTCTGGACCTGAAGTTCCATTTGCTCAGATGAATCAGTGACTCTTCTAAAGATGTAATGAGAATTATTTTCTTCTAACTTGGTCTCATAAATCTCGACATTCTCTTGAAGAGTACGACGGTAGACCATGGCCAATTTTTTATCTTTATTTTCACAAATTGAAATCGAGATTGAATTCTGCTCTCTGCAAGCAACGAGTTCAAAAGTTCGGGTAGGACACATTCTTTGTGCCAGGGCCGATAAGGACGTGAGTGAGAGAATGAAAACCAGTGTTGATTTCATCTTATTTCCTTATGTACCCGGCTTAAACCATGGTTCTTAAAGGGGGTCAATAAAAAGGGGCCCAAGGGCCCCGGTTCTAATCAAATTTACATGCTACGACGACGTTAATGACGTTTTTAGGATCACTGATATTAAGAATGGCATATTGAACAGAAGCATTCTTCGCTCCCTTCTGAGTACAAAGACCACCTGTTCCTACCGTCCCTGAACCTACGCCACAATTAAGGGAACGAAACTCTGTCTGATTATTCACTACCACAGGAGTAACTTCACAATAGTGGTTTCCCGCTTCGAAAGCATTTCGAGTCGGATCCAACGTTTTAACAATGCCTTTATTGCTATTGATATTTACCTGATAAGTCCAAGTCACTGCGAAGGCCGGCGACATTACTAGAAAAAGAAGAACGGAGAAAAGATATTTCATGGTAGCTCCTTTTGGGTAAGTAAGACTCATTTCCCAATTGCTACCACAGAGAAGACCGGCCCATCTATGTAGAGGCCGGTCCTTGGGGATAAATTTTGATTAACGGCAATCTGCTCCAATCCATTTAAACTCACAACGAGTTTCGCAAGCGGCAACAGCGGCGTCCTGTGTACAGATCGTCACTTTCAGAGCGGAAATAACACCTTCGCAGGCCTTCGGATCAACACCACGCTTATCAAGAAGGACTTTCTTCGTGATGATGTCGTAACGAGGCACATTCAAAATATCAACTTGAGTGTTGATTGAAGCGCGGTTTAACTTAATCGTTTGAATAACTTCTGATGCTTTATTTCCGGTAACGCGTGAATCCTCAACTGTGTAAGTTGATTGCCAAGGATTGGCCTTATAAAGATCCAGAGTGCAGTCCTTCATTGAAGGGATAGTTGCTGCCATGGCATTGGTAATTAAAAGAAAAAACACTGAAAGAACTAGAAGAGATGAAACATGTTTCATCAGAACCTCCAAAATGAATGTTACTTTGGGCCCCTTAGTAACAAATCACCTACTTTCCCGTAAAGTAGCGGGAGGACGGTTTTGTAAAAATAACTCAGTCTTAACAATTCCAGGTTTAGCTAAACATTTCTTTAGATCGTTTATCCATTTCTTCAGGGGATACGTCTTCTACATGAGTTCCCACACTCCATTCATGTCCAAATGGATCACGGAAAGTTCCCATTCGGTCTCCATAAAATTGGTCCTTTACAGGATGAACAATGACTCCGCCATTATCGATGGCCTCATCAAAGATTTCGTCCACATTCGGGACATAAAGCACTAAAGAGAAAGCTCGCCCACCTTGAGTTGGTGCCACTGCTCCCCGCTCTGGAAATTCATCGGCCAGCATGAATCTTGAATCACCGATTTCAATTTCACAGTGTCCGATTTTTCCATTCGGTGCATCCATTCGATAAAGTTCTTTGGCACCGAACACTTTCTCATAAAATTGAATCGCCTTCTTGGCATCGTTCACAATGAGATAGGGAGTTAAGGAGTGATACCCCTTAGGAATTGGCTCTACATTTGTTTCCATAGATCCCTCCTGATCTTAAGAAAAAAATATCTGAGTTTCATTCAGCGGGTCAAAAAAGAAGCAATTCAGTTTTTAAAATTTGGTGTGTCTGAAGGTTTACTTCTAAGAATGGTCTTCTTCAAAATCCAGTAGGCCCCTCCGAAGAAGAGCACTAATCCTAGAATCATAATGATAGGAAGAAAGATTGCCAGAAGTGAGCCGATACCTGAGATAAGAGTTTCTATTTTAGCAAAGATGGGGTTTCCCAATCCTCCCGTCATTTTGGTTGATCCCAAACGAAGAAGAGAACTCGTTGCATGCACCATTCCCGCGGTTCCACCACCAGCAATAATACCCAAACCAATCTGAAGCGAGGGAGGCATATCTTTCATCACTGCCGAGGCAAGGACCATTCCGGCCACAGCGGCCAGAGGTGCGGCCATGACATCAAAAGCGTGATCAAGCCAGGGAATCATAAAGGCCAGAGATTCAAAAATTGCGGCAACGGCAAAAATAATTAGGGCCTCAGTTGACCCCAACCATTTGAGACTTTCAATTGGTGAAATCCAACCCATTTTAAATGCAATCGAACTTATGAGTAAGGGAACAAAAATACGAAAACCAGCACAGGCGGCGAGAGAAATCCCAATGAGAAAACTAATAATGTTTGTGGTGTTTAAATATTCCATGGCATCCAGCAGGTGGGTTGTTTCATTCCAAAAAGTCCGGCCCTGTAAGTATCTAATCGACATTGAGGTTCCGGATGAGTTTTTAAAACTTCCGTTACCACTGAAGTATCTGGAGTACTAAGTTTGGGATGAGGAATAGACCGGTTATCTGCATAGAAAGCAGTTAATACCAAGGCCGCATCCAAAGCACGAGCACATGTCTCTTCATCTTTACAAAGTTCTGAAGCGTTTCTACTTGGAGTGAGCTTAGGTAACTCTCCTACCACTTCTTTAAAACAACGAAGAGTCGCCCAGTAATCGGCCTGACCTTCTACGGCGATGCGATTGTGTGAATCAGAATATGGTGTTCCTGCATATAGGTGACCCAGTTCATGGCACACAACGAGAGCAAAAGAATCTTCCGTGACATTAGGGATGGCGGCAAGGCCTCCGTAGATATGAACTTGATCAGTTTCCCAACGACGAGCAAATCCCTGGGCCCAATCAGATTCATAATCGGTATAAAATTCGAGAACACGACCGTCTTTTTGAGATAAGGGTGCAAATCTGGTCTTCAGGATCTGAATGACAGTTCTAAAACGTGTACGCGAAAGTTTTGATCCGGCAGTAAAGGGAACGACTTCATCTAAATGAGCAAAGGCCTGGGTAGAGAACAATAAAAGGATAAGAAACCAATTCTTCATGCATTGATTCTATTAGGCCCGGATTTAAATGACAGGACTTAGTGCACTAAAATTGACGTTGTAAAGAAACCGGTACATCTACCGTCTCAATCAGCTGACACTCGCGAGATACACTTAGCGGGCGATTCTCATAACCGCAGATATAACGGTATCTATATGGGTAGTAAGGAATGTGGGCATCACAATAAATGGGATGCTGGTAACGAGAATGATTGCCGGCAGTGATTGTCACAACTTTGTAACGAGGCACTGTCATAACGAATCCAATCTGGTCAGCAGTTTGGAATTCACCCGTTACTGCTAGATTACGGTATGAACAACCACGAGAATCATAGAAATCAACTGTTCCCTTAACTTCACCGTTAGGAGTAACTGTTACTTTCACTGATTGATCAATGGTATGCGAAAGCGCGCCATTCGGATAAACGAAACGCTCTTGAGAATGAGTGTGATAAACACCATTTACTTGAATGAATGTTAGTGGTCTTTCTTCAGGCTGAGCGTTTGAGCGCTTCCATAATCCGCGAAGATCGAAATCCTGGGCCAGAACTGAAAGAGAAACCAGACAAAGAACAAGAGCTAGAATGATGTTTTTCATGGGGGAATTTTTATGCTTAAAAGTCCCATAAATCAACTTTTTTAGGAGTTTACTGCGGGGAGTTCAATCACAAAAGTGGTGTTTTTAGAACAATGGTCGTAATGAAGTTTTCCTCCATGCTCCTCAATGATGCCTTTCGAGATAGATAAACCTAATCCTGTTCCCTTCCCAACATCCTTTGTGGTGTAAAATGGCTGAAAAATATGTGTGACATGGGGGTCCATAATTCCAGTTCCCGAATCAACAAATCGTAATCGGACTTTGTCCCCAACTCGCTTCACTTCAATATTGATCCATTTTTTATCTAACGTCGCGATGGCATCAAACGAATTACTTAGAAGATTCAAAAACACCTGGCCCAGCTGTGCCGGTCGACCCATGACGATCAAATTGTCTTCTTTATCAATACTCACTTCAATCGATGAATAATTTAATTTTTGAGAAATGAGGCTTATTGAATCATTCAGAACTTCATCTAATTGAACTAAGGTCATTGGATCATTTTCTGCATGACGGGAAAAGGTCCTGAGACCTTTGACGATTTTTACGATCCTTCCGCAAGTCTCGATGATTTTATCTAATCCAGTTTGAATCGTATCTTCATTCAAAGCATGCTTCTTAAGCTTTAATTTCAAAAAATCGGCCTGGGTCTGAATGACTGAAAGCGGATTGTTTATTTCATGAGCGATGCCACTTGCCATCTCACCTAAGCTTGCCATTCTGGCCGAAGTTTGAATTTTGGTCTGCTGAACCTTGATCGTTTCTTGCAGATTGGTTTCATGAGTCACGTCCCAACTGAGTCCTGTGAACCAAGTAATTCCATCTCTTTTATAAACTTTCCCCCGGGCCATGATGTACTTAGTATTGCCCTTGGGCGTGATAATTCGGTAGCGCAGGTTAAACTCGCTACGTTTATTGAGAGATTCTTGAATGGCCTCCGTGACCATCTCCCTGTCATCGGGATGAATGATTTTATCGTACAATTCGGCCTCGGATTTTATTTCACCCCGCATGACCTCAATCATTTCAAAAATAGTGTCATCCCAATGGAGCCTATTATTAGTACAGTCCCATTCCCAGACGCCCATCTTAATGGAAGAAAGAATGAAATCCATCCTTTCTTTTGAGTCCAGGATTTCATCATAGAGAGACTTTTTATGTGTAATGTCCTGAAAGACTCCATAGACCTCGGTCACTTTTCCGTCCACTATTTTGGGATGGCCAATCGTGCGCACCCACTTTTTGTTTTTCTTGAAAGTCAGGATCAGCACTTCAAGATCATACGGGATGCCTTTCTCAATGCAGGCCTGAAAATGACTTTCTAAAATCTCACGGGAATTAGGATGATAAAAATTCATGGCGTCAGTCAGGGTAATATCAGTACCCTTAGGCACCTCATGAATATCATAGATGATCTGACTTCCTTGAAGTTCACCTTTATCTAGCAGATATTTCCAGTAGCCAATTTGCGCTACCCGCTGAATCTCTTCCGTTAATGTAGGATTGAGCTCACTGATTACACCCATGAAGCGAATTTAAAATTTAAGCCTTCAAGGAACAACTTAAGAAAACAAAAAACCAGTTCCATGATAAAATTCATTCATAATTCAACAACGCTTCAAGGAAGACATATGCAGCTTTTTATCATCACAGGTGCTTCGCGAGGTCTTGGCCTGGCGCTCACAGAGCTTGCACTCAATGAGAAACATCTCGTTATTTCCATCTCCCGCACGAATACAATTATCCACCCAAGTCATTTTCATCTTTCGCATAACCTTTCAACTTGGAAAGGGCTTGAGACAAAACTCATGAAGGCCATGGGAAAAATTGATGTAAAAAAAGTAAGGGCCATTCATCTAATTAATAATGCTGCGGCCATTGAACCCATCGGAGAAATTCAGGATTTTGATCAGACTGAGATCGAAAAACACATCGCCCTTAATTTCACCACCCCTATTTTCCTTTCACGTTGGCTGCTGAACACTTTCAAAAAGAAAACATGTCCAGTGACAATAACAAATATCAGTTCAGGGGCGGCCCTCCATCCCATTATCAATTGGTCACTTTATTGTTCAACGAAAAGTGGACTAAAAATGTTCACTGATTGCCTGAATGAAGATTTCAAACACCGAAAGAACTTCCGCGCCCTTAGCTTCGCTCCGGGAGTCATGGACACGGATATGCAGGCGACAATTCGAAAGCAGTCGAAGCAGAAATTTAAAAATGTAGAAAGATTTAAGGAGTTAAAAGACAAGAGACAGCTTCTTCCTCCCGATAAGGTAGCGCGAGGACTATATGACCTTTTGCAGTCCCCTGAGAAAGTAGATCAAACATTTTATGATATAAGGGAAATGTAATGAAGAAGCTGATTCTGGTTCCAACTCTCCTTTCAGTGCTTACTGGTTGTTCGACTCAAAATCCTTTTCGTGAAGCCGCCTCCATCAAAGAAAATAATGATCCAATTTTTGAAGACGTAACTGCGACATCAGATGTCGCATCTGAAAGTACTCCTTCCATTGTGATAGGCGACTTTGATAAAGATGGCAGAGTTGATTTCATTGCCAAAGATCGTTTGTATAAAAACATTTCCACTCGCGACTCGATTCGTTTTGAAGATGTAACTCAAGAAATGAATCTGCACTTCCTAAAAGGCCAACCTCTTTTTATGGATGTTAATAACGATGGGAATCTAGATATTGTAACGAGTAAAGGGCAAGTTCATCTCTTAAAGGACAATCAGTATCACGAGGTGGGACAAAGATACGGTCTTAAACTACCCGACGATGTCTTCACAATCTCTTTCGGTGATCTCAATCGCGATGGCTTCCCGGATATTCTTGTAGGGCGCCAGGAAAAAAGTGAAAACAATCAATTTAACTTCGTACCTCCGAAAGTTTTCCTAAACCAGAACGGCAAATCATTTCTTGAAGTAAGTAATAAGCATGAAATGAATAACTATCCGGCCTATGTACGTGGAATTGCCTGGGCCGATTTTGACAACAACTCAAGTCCCGATATCTATTATTCAAACTATCGGCTGAGGCAGAATTTTCTTTTCCAATTAAATCGGGGAAAGATGGTGGACGTGGCAAAAAAACTCAATGTTCAGGGCGAATACGATACGAAACGCTATTATGATTCCTACCACAAAAAGAACTTCGGCCCCCTTTATGGCCACACCATCGGGTCGGTCTGGGCAGATTTAAATAACGATGGAAATCTTGATTTATGGGTATCTAATCTGGTTCACAAGTTTGTAGGAATGTCTCCAAAAGGCTCTTATGATTATCGCGGATATGTGTGTGACGATTCAAAGGTCTATAAAAATACCGGTGCTCCTCACTACAATTTTGTGGATGTAAGAAAGAACTCAGGTCTACCCGTAAAGCCGATTGGTGATTTTTCAAAATATAAGGGCGATGAGCTATGGTCCCATTCAACTGCCGCCGATTTTGATAATGATGGTCTCCTCGACATGTATGTCTCTCAGGTCTACAACTTTAACTACGCCCATTCTCTTCTTTTTAGAAATAAAGGAAATTTTCAATTTGAAAACGTCAGCAAAAGTGGGCCAATGGTTCTTGATAGCTATGCGGGGGCCTGGGCGGACTTTAATAACGATGGAAAAATGGACCTCATCGTTTCAGGTCGCGAGGGAGTTGGAATTCCAGCAAGACTCAGAATTTTCAAAAACGTTGATGCTTCAAACAATCGCTACCTTAAAATTCGACTTACCGGTAAAAAATCAGGAACTATTCCTGTGACGACTCAGGTAAGAGTTTATCATGCTAAAGGTCTGGTGATGAGACAGGTGGAAGGAACAACAGGAACTTTTAACCAACAAAATGATCCTGTTCTTCATTTTGGTCTCGGTAAAATCTCGAAGGTTTCAAAGATTGTGATCAACTGGAGCTCAGGTCAAACTCAGGTCATTACCAACCCTAAAATTAGTAGCACTTTAAATATTGTCGAGCCCTAACAATGACTATCTCAAAAGAAAGAATGATTGAACTTGCTCAAGGACAACTTGAGGCCTACAACGAAAGAAACATTGAGAAATTTGTGGCTTTCTATCATCCGGAAGTCCAGGTTTGGCGCTTAGGAGCTGAATCACAAAAGACCTGCGATAATATCAAGACCTTCAAAGAAATGTATCGGGAGCGCTTTGAGAAGAATCCAGAGCTTCATTGTGAACTACGATCTCGAACAGTTTTGAATGATTCAGTATTAGATGAAGAATGGGTCACAGGAGTGACTGGGGCCCAGGCTCCCAGTCACGTCGTTGCAATTTATGGTTTTAGAGACGATCTGATTGGATACGTTTGGTTTACTCGTTAGCGCGAGGACGACAATCGTTATACTGAAACTGTAAGTGGTCATGTAATGAATTTAGCATCACTCTGATCTGCTTATCGTTTTCAAGCATTGAAGGTTTGTTTTTTGAGCGGAAGATTTGTGTTCCACTTTGAGCACTCTTCTGATTAAAGCCACTCATATCGATTGAGTTCAAGGCCGTAACACCAACTTCACGAGTTACGTCCGCTGAACATACACCCAGCTTACATTTAAGATCACTTACTGAAAGTTCATTCGTAACTTTGATATGAAAAAGAGCGTCCGCTCGATCAACAATATGGTAACCCTTCTCAGTTAGAATCTCCGCGGCAACATCGTCATTAGTTGAAAGAGCACAATTGGCGAAAGAACTAAGACTTACTGACAGAGCTAATAAGGCGGTCATTGCTTTAAATTTCATACCTACTCCTCGAAATAATTTAATAAAAGGATGGTAGCTTCTTTAACCCCCCGGATGTTGGTAAAAAGACCGTGTAGGAATTATCTATATGGCCTGCCCAACCTTTAGACATATTGGTGCAGCCGTGTTAAAACACCGAAAAAACAGCATTATGCCCAAGGATTTTATGAACACACCTAACTCTACCGTCTATATCTCTAACCTAAGCTACAAGCGCGATCGTAACGGAATCCGTAGCATCTTCTCTAAATTCGGACAGATCAAAAATATTAAGATCGTGGTTGAACCAACGACAAGTCAGTCACGCGGAATGGCCTTCGTTGAAATGGAAACTGTGGATGAGGCGAAAGCGGCCATCGCAGGTCTAGATCAGAAGAATTTTGATGGAAGAACAGTTAAGGCAAAATGGGCAACACCAAATAAGAACGCATTTGTTCAAAGAGTACCTGCTCACCTTGATGACGTAAAAATCAAGGCAAAGCCTAAAGCTCCAGAGAAAGATCTTGAATACGTAACTCGTCAGCTTGCTAAGAAAGCTCGTAACGACATGAAGAGAAAATCGAATCCTTTTGTTTTCAAAACAAAGACAAAATAAAAAAAGGGGCCCAATCTAAACTGTACCCCATAAAAAGTACATTTAAAAAAAACCGCTTAATAATAGCCCTCGGTATTCTGCCGGGGGCTTTTTATTTAAACCCTTTTGGGGCCTTTCTTCATTATAATATTTGATGGTACTGG